>FWWM01000084.1_pt1 | contig 274760 bp, 243 predicted proteins | sample 2228351 | NCBI WGS metagenome assembly FWWM01 (sample SAMEA103939774, study PRJEB20133) | metagenome
TCCCCCACCGCACGTTGAGAAAAGGAGCGTAAACCCGCAGAAGGCTGTGGAAATTAAAACACTCCTCAGAATCTTTTTAGCTCCCATTACTTCCTACCTCGCGACCATAGTATACCTCACAATTCGCGAAAGTCAATAGGTTTGAAATAGGAATTTGGAATTTTACTCTTCGCGCCTGTGGGGGGTTTGGAGACCAAGCGTAGGGCTAAGCTTGTAGGGGAGGGTCTTTGACCCTCCCTTCCTGCACGGGCGGGTTCCAATCCGAGTACGCTGGGCTTTAGCCCAGCCCTCCCTGCGGGACTGAAGTTTACCCGCCCTTCCGCTGGGTCCCGCCTACTCTGTAAATATGTATTAAGCTGGCGCAGGGGCGGGGACGCCCGTGATCCAGATTCCTGAGCGGGGCTAGTTAGCCTCGGGTAATCGGGAGAGTCACGGTGCGATATGAGATGGTGCGCGGGATGACCTTCAGGCAGGGTAAAAGACGGATGTCCAGTCCAGGTTAGCGAAACTCCACAACTTTGAACCTCTGACAAAACAAATAGGGTAGAATTTTATGTTTATGGAGAAGTTTCGTTACTCCCGCCTGGTTCCGCTTCAAAAGTACGGTGGAGACGCGCTCGCTAGACTTCAGGAAGCGCACGTGGCGGTGGTTGGCGTTGGTGCTCTCGGCGGTGCGATTGCCACTCTCCTTGCGACGCTTGGTTTCGGAAAGATAATTCCCATTGACCGCGACATAGTGACGATTGAGAACCTCGGCACTTCCACCATTTTCACGTTAGATGACGCGAAGCAAAAGAAATTCAAGGCTGAGGCAATCGCGGAAAGGTTGAAGAGGATCAATCCTCAAGTTGAAGTCTTTCCGAGAGCGATTTCGCTAACCAATAAGAACATTGAAAGTGAGCTGGAGGGCGTGGACGTCATACTGGACGGCTTAGATAATTTTCGGACACGCTTTCTCGTCAACGAAGTTGCGGTAAAACTGGGAAAGCCCTACGTTTATGGGGGAACTGCGGGACTTGAAGGAGTTGTAATGCCGATTGCCCCTGGAAATGGACCCTGCCTGAGATGCGTAATTCCCGAAATACCTAAGCATGGAGAATCTCCGTCTTGCGCTGAGATTGGGATGGACCCCGCACTGGTGCAAATGATTTCCGCGGTAGAAGTTGATATCGCGGTCAAACTCATTGGCTCGCCCATAGACTTTGAACCGAGACTTTACAAGTTTGACGCGGTTCTTCCTCAGGCTAAGGCATTGCCAATGCCCCCTAGAAATGAGAATTGTCCCGTCTGCGTAAGGCGTGAGTTTGACCACCTTCAGGGCGTAGACGCACCAAAGACGGAAAGCATCTGTGGCTCAGATTCTGTTCAGGTGATTTTGAACACCGACAGACTAGACCTTGATAGATTGGGGAAAACTTTGACGAAAAACGGTTTTGACGTTAAGGTTAACCCCTATTTTCTGCGGGCGACAGCGCCAAACGGAACCGAATACACCTTATTTCCCCAGGGCAAGGTTGTTATGAAGGGAAGCGACGAACCTGAACAACTTGAGGTTTTTATAGCGTCCTATCTTGGCGTATGAAGTTCTTATTGAGAAACTTCCTTACCCTTACCGCGCTCTTATTCGCAATTACTCTTGCGATTGGGTGCAAGCTAACGCCTGAAAGTGAGCGAAAAGTGACCGAGAAAGTAGAAGTACCCGGCTTTGAAGAATCCTTGAAAGCAAGAGACAGGGCTATTGCGGCGGCGATCGCTATCTCCTGGCGCTCCGACCCTGAACTCGCCCAGAATAAACTTGAGGTGGAGGTTATGAACGGCAGAGCGATCATTCGTGGTAAAGTCCCGAGCGAGAAGCTAAAGAGAAGGGCGGAAGACATCGCTAGAAATACGGAGGACGTGAAGGACGTCTTGAACGAAATAGAGGTTGACACCTCGCTGGCGGAGCAGAGGTTCTCTCTTGATGATATATAAGGGGTTAGGGAAGAGAGCATCCGGAAATTGAAGGCTAGAATAAGCGCCAATATTCTAGGGTAATGCAAATGAGAACGCATCACAATTTCAGGAGGAGTCTGATGAAGAAACTCGTTTGTTATACACTGGTCCTGTTTGCCCTGTTCATCCTAGTAGCTCATCCAGCCTTTTCTCAGGATGACGAAGAGGATAAAGCGCCTAGTGTCGGAAAACCCCTTCCCAAGTTTACCTTCACCACCATTGACGGCAAGGAAGATAAAGTGGAGAACTACCTCGGCAAGAAACCGCTCATCGTAAATTTCTGGGGCAGTTGGTGTCCGCCTTGCAGAAAGGAAGTGCCGGAACTTAGAACCTTTTTCAACAACCACAAGAAGGACGGGCTCACGATTGTCAGCTTGGCGGTGAACGACAACATCCGCGATATGAAGGCGTTTATGAAGAAGGAACCTATGCCCTGGATTCACGCCCTTGATGACGGACTTTTCAGGAAGTGGGGGTATAGGGGCGTTCCAACTAATGTTTTTGTCGGAAAGGACGGCAACGTAATTAGCGTTAAGGTTGGGTCCCTAACTTTGGAAGAACTTAAGGAATTTGAGGATGAACTATTTCCTAAGGAGGAAGCAAAGAAAGCTGAGTAGGAAGGGCTAGAGTGCAAAGCATTCCGCCTCCCAGTGAGTGAGTTAAAGAGATTTTCTGCGCTTGAACGCTCTTTAGGGTATACTTTTAGTGGGCTTGTTTCAAAGGAGATGACGCCTATGAACGCTTATCGTTGGTTAGTCGCAGTTCTTGCATTAACGCCACTTCTTTTTGCACAGCCAATATCCGCGGAGTATACGCAGGTTCCGAAATTGGGGCAAAAACTCCCGGAATTCTCGCTTAAAACCATTGACGGAAAACCTTTCAAGAGCAAGGACTACGCGGGCAAGAAGCCTCTTATAATAAACTTCTGGGCTACTTGGTGAGGGAGCTGCAAGCGGGAGGTTCCCGACTTCAGGACGTTCTACGAAGAGCACAAGGACGACGGGCTTGTTTTGCTCAGCATCGCCTACAGGGATAAGTTAGAGAAGATCAAGGAGTTCTGGAAAGTTGAGGAAATGCCCTGGGTGCACGCGATGGATGATGGGCTTTACAAGAAATGGCGATTGAAAGGGGTTCCCACAACCTACATAGTTGCACCAGACGGAAAAGTGATTGACATTAGGATTGGCCCCCTCAAGCTGAAGGACTTGAAAAAGTATGAGGAGAAACTCTTTTCCAAGAAGAAGGGCTAAACAGAAGCAAATGCTCATTTATGCTTTGGCGCGGGAAGATGCTTGTAAACCAGGCACGCCAGAGTGAACGCTATTTGCTTCAATTAACGAACATAAGTGTAAAGACTTTTAGGAGTTGAAACAATGAAAGAAAAGTGGCTGATAGTGTTAGCGTTTGTCTTGCTTGGCGTTTTCTTCTTTTCCTGCAATCCGGTTCTATCTGGCAAGGGGAAGGGAACTAAGTTTTCCGCTGCGGGCGGACAGCTTGAGGTCAACGCCCCTCTTCCGAGCTTTCAATACCGTGGGCTTGATGGTAAGGCGAAAAGCATCGATGAATTCTCGGGCAAACCGCTAATCATCAATTTTTGGGCAACTTGGTGTCCTCCCTGCAGACAGGAAATCCCTCACTTCGTTGAGTTTTACAAGAAGTATAAGGAAAAAGGTCTCCAGATTGTCAGCCTAGGCGTGTCTGACACTATTTCCTCGCAGAAGAAGTTCCTGGAAACGCAGGAAATGCCTTGGGTTCTTGGTATGGACACAAACGACGTCAGCGGGAAATGGGGGTTTGAGTTCATACCGACCACCATTTTTGTGAATGCATCGGGTGTAGTGGTAGACATCGCGGTTGGTGGCTTGGACGCCGATGAACTTGAAGCAAGGAAGGACAAGCTTTTCAGCACCTGAATCGCAAATCACCAGGCCAATTATGCGAACCTACTTGATAGCCGAGATAAAGTAAAGACTAACACAACGAGGATAAGAAGCATACTCAAAACTGAGAAGCCGAGAATGAGCGCGGTCGGCATGCTTGAGCCCGCGAAGTTAAAGAGTTCCGAAATGGATTGGAAGTTCCACCAGTAGCTAAGACTCTCAAGAGTTCTCGCGTCCGCATAGGACGATGTAACCGCTTGAACGTTAGAGGGATCTATCCATCCGCCAAGCGCGTTCTCCACGTCCGCGGGGACGAAAATCATAAGCATCATTACCTCAGCAACGAAAGTCAGCAACATTGCGCCAAGGAAGTTGCGCAATCTGAAGATTGCGGGATAGGACAACAACAGCGTAGACAGGGCGGTCACCAGCGATGACCCCGTCGCGAAAACTAGAAGGACTGAAACCTGCGCTAAATATTCCCATATTCCAAGCTCCAGAATCCGGGCGAGAACGTATAGATAGGCACTGGAAATAAATACAAATACCATCCCGGACAGAAGCGCCGACCACAAAGCCCTGTTAAACCACCTGAACCTGGGCACTGTGACAAGCGCACCCCGATACAACGAAATAATTTCTACCAGAACCGAAAGGTGAATGAACCCTAAGAGGAAGACAGCCAGCAATACTAGGATTGCACTGGGAACCAAACGCAAAATCTCAGTATCCGATGACACATTCGAGGTAATGATGAACCCAAAGTGAACAAGGAGTAATTGAGCGAGCCCCAGCAAAAGGATTGCTAGAGCGGTCTCAAGGATGAACGCTTGGCGTAACAGGCCCGCCAACCTGCTTCTTATAGACGCGAAGAACCTGCTGACTCTCTCGCCTCTAAGACTCTGAACTACAAGAGCCATTAGAACGAAAACGAACCCAGCAATTGTCGCCATAATAAGCCTGTGGAGAAAAATGACTACCGCAAGAAGCCTAATGTCGGTGTTTATGAAGTCCAAAAAAATGTAGGGAGAAGAGGAAGGACCGTATGCAACCTGTTCTTGATATGCCTTGATTGCCTGAGACAAACCATAGTACTCAATTATGTCACGCCATGCGTTGCCAAGGGACAAGTAGAACTGAAAGCGGAGAAAATACCAAAGGTAATCACCAAAGGATAACTTCCCGATAACTAAGCCTGATAGAACAAAGAAGATTACGACCCCCCTGAATAGGGTTTTTGATCTAAGCAGAGTCAAAACCAGATAGCTTGCAGATAGCAGTAGTACCGTATGGGGTATGAATGCGCCAATGTAAAGCAGGAATCTGGGAAACCAATACCACGCGATTTCTGGGAGTATCAGATTCTTTGAGAGGTAAGTGAAAGGGAGGAGGAAAGCCAGGGGGATAGTGCTTATTCCACCTAGAAAGCTAACAGCTACGAGCATCCTTATTAGCTTAAAGGATACCGCGAGGGCTAAAGAAACGGTTGGATAAGCCAACCCCCTAGTTGAATTCAACGAAACGACGTCATATAGCTTAGGCAGGAAGTAGAGAACGAGCACAACTTCAAGTAAATTGAAAAGACCCTCAACAGGCGTGAATAACTGATCATAGGTGTTAAAGGTGAGACGAAAAATAATAGTGAAGAGAACGCTCGCTACGAAGACGCCTAGAAACAACTGCCTAATGGAGCTCATAAAAGCCAGATGACCCCCGCGAATTCTCGCCAGCAATGGGCTCGTGGCGGAGCCGCGTTCATCGGCCCTTTCGCGTTCGCTCCCTTCTCTAGTTTCAAGACTCATTTCAGACGGTAAAGAAAAAAGTCAACTTGTAGGTTTATGTTGCCTGAATTAGCCTCAAGTTCATTCCCAGAATTCTTCCTAAACCCCACAGCATAGGTTCCCGTGCCGATAGTGAGCAGTTTTACCAGAAGCTCGTTCAGGATGACATTACCGACGTTTGCCCTCGTCAGTAATTCCAGTCGGTTCTGAGAGCCCTGTAAATGCACGAGAAGTTTCTCAATTTCAAAAGCGCGGAACGAATCGACAACAGCTGTGGAAAACTCTAACTTCCCAATTCTCATTTCCGGTGCCCCTGTTTCAACGGGAAAAGAAACGTAGGCTTCGCCGGCGGGGAGAATGGTTCCCAAATCCAAGAGCCTGCGGTTACTTACTATGAATAGGCGGTCAACCGTATCCCCTAGAGTCTCTCTCACCAACATCCCGCCCGTTGCATCCTGTTCAAACGAAAATTCAAGTCCAATAGCGCCCCTGTTCCTTGCTCGGTAGGTCAACTGGGTTGGTAGAGAGGGCTCAATTTGAATGTTCTTTATAACCGTCTTTGCCTGTTGATGCTCAACCGTAGTAACGGATGTATTGACTAGAGGGGCTATCCTTTTTAACTCCACGTCGCTTCCACTAATCTCGAAGTCTCTGCTTTGCCTTCGTCCCGAGAAAAAGGTTAATAGACCATGTTCTTCAACCCACGAACTGGCGTATGAACCTCTCAAATACCTTATCTGCAATAATCCGCCATCCTTTAACGGAACATCTTCCAGTGCAAGGAAGCCCGAAGTGGCTCCGAAGGCGGATACCAAAAAGACCCCGAACAAGAGCACGCCATACCTTTGAGTCAAGCCAAATATCAGCGTAACAAGAACCGCCAGAAGAGTAAAGAAAATCATAGGGCGCGCAACGTGCTTTACCGCAGGAATGTGGAGTTGGTCTACAATGAGCGAAGGCAAGGATGGTAACTCATCGGACGCCAAGCCACGCAGAAGTCCGCGGGAAACCTCCCTGTAGCTCGTCCGTTCCCACCCAAGATTACGACTCTCCAACGGCTGGTAAAAGGAGGGACTAAGCAAATACTTGGAGAACCAAAAAACCAAGACCGGCAGGTAACGTATATCCACGTTTGCCAACATACTTGCTCCGGGGAGCGCAATTAAGTCCTGTCCCACCAAACCACGGAGAACAGATTCTGCGCTAGTTGGTGGGAAAATGTCCAAATCCTCGAAGTAGAGGGCATAGGCTCGATTGTAAGCTTCGTAGATACCTTCGTTAACCAAATGGGTAGTATCTGCCAAGTTCAGCTCTAGGATGGAAACCGAGCCATAACCGTAATCCTTCCAATCAAACGCTCTTTCAGGGTTAAGAGTTAACCCGTCAAAGTTTACGCTTTGACTAGCGCCAAAGATGACTAGTTGAACGCCGTAAGCAACCGCTTCCTCCAGCAATTCTCTCTCCGACTCGGAGAGAGAACTCCAAAACTTACTCTCAATCAACACGAACTGGAAATGCCTGAAAACCTGCGGATTTGTGCCTAGATAGGTCGGAACCGCTGTAACTATGCCCGTGTTAATGGCGGTGGGGCGAAAGCGCATCCCAGTTGATTGATTTGCGACCGAAATAAACTTTGAGCTGGGGATTATTTCAGGGTTTTCCTTCTCCGCCAGCAGAAGGGAATAAAACCACTCAGAATTTAGAAGCTTCAGCGTCAGGCGTTTTTCAAATACCACCTCTCCATCTACCAAAACTTGAAGACTAAAACCCACGGACCTGCGGTCCTTGTCGCCTGGAAACAACGCAAGAGGAAGGCTGAACATTTCCTCAGAATCCCGCCTTGCTATTAAGTACTCCCGTCTAACTGATTCCGATTGAAAGGGACCCGCAAGATCGGAAGAGGTACTTAGCCATCTCCTAAGTGGCTGGAGATTCACCTCTTTGCTTTCCGCAGTTCCTTGCGGTTCTTTCAGCGGTAGGTCTTCCCTCTCTTCCTCGTTCTTGCTATTTGCCCTTACGTCTAAAGGTGCGGGCTCCTCCACCCCGGACCCTCTAGGAACGATCGGTATCCATCTTTCAGGTTCATCCCTCACGGGGTCAAGTGGAGTTGAATGGTTGCGTATCACTACTTCAAAGGGAACGTTCACAGGAAGTGGGTTGCGAACGCTGATAGTTAACGGCGTTAGGGACAGATCATTGAATGAAGTGGAAATGGTTGGCGGTCCGCCAAAGACATTGAAATTGAACGCGTAGAACGGTAGTGGATTGGCGTATCCGCTAAAGCCCGCGTGAACATTGAACTCAAGCGCAGTAGCGGATAATTTACCGACCTGGGAGTAAGAATATGCTGGCAGTGTCACCACTACCAGTACCATAAGCAGGAATTGAGTAACCAGCTTGCACGCTTCGGATTTCACATCCGCATTCTGACTACATTTGATAGGCGAGCTCCTCATTACCAGCACTTGAGGATGCCAATAGCCGACTTAGCCTCCTGATGGCCCTCTTCCTCATAATGCAAACGTTTGCGGGAGTGCAATCCAAGCGGGCAGCAACTTCCTCTTGTGTCATATTCTCAAGGTAAATGAGTTCAATAATTCGGCGCTCCGCCTCAGTAAGTAGCGGTAGAAGGAATTGAACCAACGCGATTGCGTCAAGACTGGCAGTCGGAGAAGCGTTCGTTCTCCTTATGAGTTGGTGAAGCGCGGAATGCTCCAGAAGTTGGTTCCTGACGAGAAAGTTGTGTTGACGACGCAAAAACTCCAGCATTTTACCCTTTATTTTGTAGAAGGCGTACGTCTTGAACTTAACGCCCTTTTCTAGGTCAAAACCGTCCACAGCCTCAATTAGACCCAGGGTCCCTTCAGCTATTAGGTCCACGTAATCGGAACAGCTTGAAGGAAACACGGAGCGATAGACGTGGTGAACCAACGGATAGTATTTTTCAATTGCACGCGCGCGGTTCTCAAGGGTGAGATTTGCGAAGAGCTCGCGGTCCTCAAGTTCCTCGTTAATCCAAGTGTTCCCTTGGGCATCCAATATCCTGAGCCAATTATAGCAGATGTATCTCCCGTTGAGCTTGGTGTCAATATACAGTGCGGAACCATCAAAACGCTATGGTATGATTCAATCTTCTCCTTTAAACTCTGTAGATCTTGTCTGCTTCAAGATGGAACAGGATTTTAGAAGATGAACCTAAGACGCCTGCTTGAAAATCTACCAAAGATGTACGACCCGAGCGCGGTTGAGCAGAAGTGGCGCAAGTTTTGGCTAGAAGAGGGCATATACGCCTTTGACAGCAAGAGCGAACGAGACAAGCTCTACACCGTGGACACCCCTCCGCCCACAGTCTCCGGCGACTTGCATATAGGGCACGTTTTCTCCTATTCCCATCAGGATTTCATCGTCCGCTATAAGAGAATGCGCGGAGCTAAGGTCTTCTATCCTTTCGGATTTGACGATAACGGACTCCCTACCGAGAGACTAGTTGAACGGGTTAAGGGAGTGAAGGCAACTGATTTGCCTAGAGAAGATTTTTGGCGCCTATGCCTTGAGGTCAGCGCGAATCAGGAGGAAGTATTCAAGGACTTATGGCAGGACGTAGGGCTCTCCTGCGATTGGAATGAGGTCTATTCCACGATTGATGAAAGGTGCAGAAGGATTTCTCAGCGTAGCTTCCTAGACCTTTACTCAAAGGGGCATCTATACAGGAAAGAGGCACCCACGCTATGGTGCGTAGAATGCAATACCGCCATTGCCCAGGCGGAAGTAGAGGACAAGGAAGAAACTAGCGAATTTCACACTATCCTATTTACCGCGAACGATGGCGAACCTGTGAGTATTGCCACCACTAGACCTGAGCTACTCCCAGCCTGCGTGGCGGTTTTCTATCATCCTTCAGATGGGAGATACACACACCTTAAGGGCAAAACCCTCATCACCCCGCACTTTAACGTCCACGTTCCAGTTCTTGAGGACCTCAAGGTTAATCCCGAAAAGGGAACAGGCATCGTTATGTGCTGTACCTTCGGAGATACGGTGGACATTGAATGGTGGCAGGACTATAGCCTTCAGACGAGAATCGCCATTGATAGCGCTGGAACAATGAACGAACAGGCAAAAGAGTTTGCAGGCGTACCTCTTAGGAAAGCTCGGCAAGCCATAGTCCAAAGACTTAGAGAAGAAGGACTTCTCGTAGCAACCCATGGCATTACGCATACGGTGAGTGCCCACGAGAGGTGCGGAACTCCGTTGGAATATCTCGTTAACAAACAGTGGTTCATCAAGGTTCTAGATAAGAAAACAGAACTGATAAAGGTAGGGGAGAAGATCAGATGGTTCCCCCCGCATATGTTCACCAGGTATAAGCATTGGGTGGAGAACCTGAAGTGGGATTGGTGCATAAGTAGGCAAAGATACTTTGGGGTACCGTTCCCGATTTGGTATTGCGAGGCGTGCGAAGAGGTTATCCCCGCGCCGGTAGAGGATTTGCCCGTCAATCCCCTGTCAGAATGCCCACCCGCGGATGCCTGCCCAAAGTGCGGAGGAAAGGGATTTAAGCCCGAGGCGGACGTGTTTGATACCTGGGCGACGAGCTCTCTGACGCCCCAGATAAACGCCAATTGGGGCGAACCGAATGATAGAACGGAGCGGATATTCCCAATGAGCTTACGCCCACAGGCCCACGACATAATCCGCACCTGGGCCTTTTATACCATCGTAAAGGCATACCTGCATCACGGAAGCATCCCCTGGTCGGACATAGTTATAAGCGGTCACGCCCTTGACTCGTCCAGAACTAAGATAAGTAAGAGCAAGAGCGAGACCGTCAACCCTAAGTTCATAATCGGAAAATACTCCGCGGACGTCGTTCGCTATTGGGCGGGGCAGGTAAAGTTAGGAACCGATACCTTCATCAATTTATCCGACCCCACTGAGAATCTCGCAGTCGGAAAGAGGCTTATGACCAAAATATACAACGCTTGCAAACTATCACACCTCCACCTGGTCGGCTTTTCTCCATACGGCCTGCGAGCTGACTCCCACATTTGCCACCCCGTAGATAGATGGCTGATCGGGAGGCTCGTAGATACAATTGAGAAGGCGACATCCGCGTTGGAAGTATACGAGTTTGCGGACGCCCTGGCGGTAACCGAGAACTTCTTCTGGAGTGACTTCTGCGATAATTACCTTGAACTAGCCAAGGGCAGGCTTTACGGAGACGCTCTAGCACTGGTAGATGATAGTCAAAAGGACTCCCTGCAAACGTCCGCAAGGTTCACGCTTTATCTTGCTCTTGAAGTTATCCTGAAACTGTTCGCGCCTATAATCCCCTATATCACGGAGGAGACTTGGAACTGGTATTTCCGGGACTTTAACGAAGTAAAAAGCATACACTTGACAAGGTGGCCGCGAAAGGAGGATCTTGAAGGAGGATATGACGAAGAAAGCAGGCAGACCGGCGACGCCCTGATTGAAGCTCTTACGCTCATAAGAAAGGCGAAAAGCGAATTAAAGGTGTCTATCAAGAAGCCCGCAGAAAGGGTTACTATAGGCTTCGCTTCACCTGAGAAAATTGATGAAAGCGTGAAGATAAGACTGGAGATGGTTAAGAATGACCTGTTGGCGACAGGAAACATTAAGGAACTTCTAGTTGTGGACAAAGTGATTGAAGAAGGAATTGAGCTGGATCCACCGCGCCTTAGAGCCAAACTAGAGATATAGGGAAGCTAGAGGAGATTCGGCGACCCAGGGACAGGGACTCCAACCTGAGAATCTCCTGAAGAAGACGCACCCTCGCCTCCCTTGCCGGAACTTTCAAACGTCTGCGAGAGGTCCGTAATCTCTTCGCTCGCAGGATGCATCACCCTATAGAGCCGAACCGCGGTTTTTCTACCTTTCACGAACGCTTCGCCGAGATACTCGCATTTGAAACTATCGGAGAGACGTCTATGCACTTCCTCGCTTATTAGGACTGCGTGCAGGAAGCGCTTGGTTTCAGATTCAATCCTAGCCGCTACATTTACCACGTCGCCAATGCAGGTGTAATCCATGCGCTTGCCGCTTCCTATATTCCCCATAACGACCTTCCCAAAGTGAATGCCGACTCCTATCCTGAACCGTGGAATAGGGAGATCGCCAACGAAATCCTCCCAGTGGTGATGCACCGTTTCAACCATAGCCAATGCGGTGCGCACCGCAGAGGCGCAGGAATTCTCCAATGGAACGGGCGCACCAAATACCGCCATTAACCCGTCTCCCGTGAACTTGTCCACGAAACCTCCCTCAAGCATTACGGTCTCGCTTGCCCGTTCAAGGAACCTATTCAGAAATTGAACTGTTTGGTGCGGGTCAAGCCCCTCCGAGATGGTGGAGTAGTTCCTAATGTCGGTGAAGAGGAGGGCAACCTCCCTTTCTATCCCGCCGAGCTCCGCTAGCCTGGGGTTGTCTATGATCTCTTTAACGACATCAGGTGCCATATAGCGTCCAAACGTGGCGCGGATCCTATGCTTCTCCGACTCCTCTGCAAACACCCTGAAGCCAAGAGAGAAAAAGAAACAGGTGAATAGTGAAGTAGTTGAAAGCGTGAACTCCATTAGAACGTTGGCGTAAATGAACATAGAGTAGAGAAAAGCTTCAAAGAGCATTGCCCAAGCTAAGAAGGCCAGAAGGCTGATGAGGGGGCGAAGAAAGACTGATAGAACCCAGGAAACTAATGAAATCAAAAGGATAATTCCAATCGTTACCCGCCAGTCCACCGATCTGATTATGTCCTGGGTGAGAAGCGTGTTTAACGCATGCGCATTAGTTTCCACGCCGAACAGCTTTTCATATGGTGTCCAGAAGTAGTCGTTGTCCACTGTGGCTACGCTTCCAACGAAGACAATGCCGTTTTTGAATTCGGAAGTGCGAATCTGCTTCATCTCGCCCTTACCCTTCTCCCAAACCTTCTCTTCCAGCTCCTCCGGAAACATCATCGCGATTGGATGGGTTGGGATAGAGCCCATTGGACCGTAGTAATTTATTCGGAAGTCGTTAACGGCACTTATGCCGAATTTTTCAGGGTTCTTGTCAAACTCCTCAAGCTTTCCATCATCCTTAAGAATTTCCCTGTACGCCTGCACAGCTTGGGAAAAATAACGGTTTCGCTCAAAATCAACGAAAGCCATCTCCTTGTTCTTGTAGGAGAGCTTGGTCAGGGCGGAGACTATCGCTATCTTTGGATTTGCTTCCAATAAAGTATCGGTGGGAAGTTCCAGCGAGGCGAGTTGACCTTGCTCACCCGCTCCTCCTACGCCTGAGGTTACCTCCCAGCCTGCTGACAGAATTACCGCAGTTCCCTTCTCTTGTGCCCTAAGGATCGCGTCTCTAAAAGCCTCGTCTTCTGAAATGTCCCACGGCTCTGTAGAAAAGAGAATGTCAAATATAACCACGCGGGCCCCCGCATCCGAGAGTGCGTCCAAAAGCTTACCGTACATGCTCCTAGGAAATGGATAGAGTATTCCTGCTTCTTCAAGTAAGGAGATGGAAGCATCGTCAATGCCTATGATAGAAATCCTTGGGTCAGGTTCCTTTTCTCCGCGAAATCTGAAGCTCTGGTTCCAAAACCAGTGCTCGGTGAATTCGGAAAACTGAAGAGGTGCGATTATGAGCGCCACCAATGCCCCTAGGAGAGAGAATACGTAAGCAATATACCTACGCTTATCCCGCATAACTTACCATATCAGTATAACTTAAACAGGAAGCCAACTGATTGGCATTCCTGAAAGATGGATGTGAACTGGCGCGCCGAGCTGGCGCTTTATGAACGCGTGCGCTGAAGGGATGTCTGTCGCGCAGAAAACTAGACCGATGAAATTCACTCTTCCGCTAAGGAGTGACGGTTATGTCCACGCCCGAAAGAGCGCCAGTAGAGATTTCTTCCCCACCGATTCCACGAAGCTCAACCAAGCCAAAATTAAGGCTAGCGACTCCCTGCTCCCTTGCCAGAAAGACCAACTCCGCAAATGGTCCACTTCCGGAGATGGGCGAAGCTCCCTGAGGAACGGAACCTGAAACCGTCGCGACGCCTTGGGCACTTTCACCGAAGAATAGTGTTGAACCGCCGGTGAGTCCCGTTTTCCTACCAGTGTCAAATTCAAGAAGAATCGGGTCGTAGTTGATAGCTATTTCCCATTCGGTGAGACCTGCAATCTCCCCGAAATTCAGACGCACGGTCACAAACTCTCCCACTGTAACTGTATCGGGACCCACGGTCTCAAGGGATAGATCAACAACCGTTGGAGCACCGTAGTTGAGCACAAATGTTCTGGTCTCGCTTTGAATCTGAAGAGTTGAAGCGTGATGAGGAATAGATGCGGTCTCTCCGCCCTCTCCTATGCCTGGGGCTTCCGTGAAAGTTTCAAAATCAAAGTTCCCCCGCACAAACCAGGAAAACTCAGCCTCGCGGTTCTCCTCAAAAAGGCTGGCGAAGGACGGCGGACCACTAATTAGCTCAGGAATAGACAAGTCCATAGAGCTCCCGCTAAAAGTCTTTGTAGCAGAAATACCGCCAGCTGAAAGAACAAGCTCAAAGCTGGTGAAGTATGTCTCGTCGCTCACATAGAACTCAAACAGGATGGATTCATCGTCGGGATAGAAGAACTCCGCTCCATCATCTGGGGAAATGAGCTGGATCACCGCTTCCTCGGAGCCGGGCTCTATACCTAGGGCAGTTTCCACAACATCCGGGACTCCATCATTGTCAGTATCAAGGGTCCCGTATCGGATGTCGCGCTCCGGGTCCCTCGATTCAATCGTCCCTCGCTGAAGGTCAAGAACGTCCTCAAGGGATGGAACGTATTCGTCCATCTGCTCGTAGATGTAGTCAAACGCGGACTGGATTGCGCCAATACGGTTATCAATTACCAGAACTAGCTCGCGCATTCTACTCCCCGACTCGTCCTTGTAAGACGGAGCCTCCGTTTCTTCTCCTACACCTCCAACCATCACAAAACCCCGGTAGTAGGGGTCGTTGGAAAGGGTGTCCTTCACAGCTTCGTACTGGGAGTTCAAGCGGTCAAAGGTTTCTCTATACGGTTGAACGTTGTAAAAGACTGAGGACATTCTAGGGACGTCCCCCTCAAGCTCATACCTTCTGAACTCTTCGTAGAAGCGGGTAACGGTATTAGCAAGCTCTGTGTACTGCGTCTCCAACAGGGAAAGCTGACTCAGGTATTCCTCAGCGGTGGGTAGCTCAACATCCTCAGCAGTGAATATGTCCTCTTCCCACTGCTTTTCAGACGCCTCAGGCTCTCCCGGCGGTTCCCCCGGTCTAACGGTTATTTCAAAGCCCTGCTCAAGAGTCTTGGAAATCCCCTGAGCCATAATGTCAACGGTATCCTCGTAGCCTGTGAACACAGTTGTCCCGTCAAGCCCAACGTCGTCGCCAAACTTCGTGCCGCGAACAACAGCCAGTGCGGAAGGAGTTTCCACTTCAAAGGAGGAACCAGGCGAAAGGGCTTTCTTCAGGTCAAACAGAAAGCTTCCAACGAGGGTTTTCACCCTACCGCTTCCATCCGCTCTCAAATCCTTCAAGTTAAGTACAGAGTTTTCTTTTATAAGGACGATAACGTTCTGAGGGAAAACCAGCTGAGCCTTGCCACCCTTCAGAGTGCGCAAGGAATCGCCAGTCTTAACCGTGCTCCCCGCCTCCACGCGAACCCATTTCTGAGAATCACCCTTTCTAACCTCAACGGGACCCGCTGTGCGCGTAATCCTAACCGTTATTTCCTGAGCGGATATCACGCCGGAAACAAACAGAAACAAGAAAAGCCAAAGAATTAACCTAACCGCGAACTTTTCTTTCTCCAAAATCATAAGAGCCACCTCTTAGAACTGAAAGTTCAATCGTGCCTCAAAGGCGCTGTCCTTTATATCAGCCTGGCGCTTGTAATTACGTCTATCATAGGTGTAAATGAACCTTAGCCTGTAATTCTCGGATACGCGCCAGTCGTATTCTAAGCCCAAGTCCGTCGCGCTGTAATCGTTCACTGACGCAATTGCGGACTGGTTTAGCCTGCTTAGAGTGAGGAAGAAACGCAGGCTGTTTCCATTTGCCAACGGGAAGTACAAGTCCGCAAGAAAGTCCCTGATAGTGTAGTTTCGTGAAGTGTTAGCGGAGTAATTCTGATCGGTTAACGCAAACTCCGTGGTCATAAGCACGCCATTATCAAAGCGGTAGTTCAACCCTAGACGATTGTACATCCTCTTATAGCTCCGCAGAATGCTTGAGTAGTCGTAGTCGTAGAGGTCAAAGTTGTAGTACCAGCGAAGATTCGTCTTCGGATAGAAGTTAAAGTAAGCCTGCCAGCGAAGGTGGTCGTAGTCACTCCCACTAGCGACGTCAAAATTCTTGTCGCGCCATTCAAAACGGAAATCTCCGTCCGCGTTATCTCCAAGGGCGGTACCGTAGCTTAGTCTGAAACGATTCTCATCGTAACTTGAGGCTGGCGTCCGCCTTCGGTTATGCTCAAGGAGCCTTAAATCACCCTCCAAGTAGGAAACATTGTTCGGCTGGTAACGTCCCTCAAGCAAGAAGTACTCTTCAAAGTAGGCACTGGCTTTCCTGACGTCGTAGGAATTCTCCAGCGATTGATAACTTAGATTCCATATCAAGTCTTCACGGGGCAGGAACTGGAAACCTGCGCCCAGGTAAGTCGCGTTGTAACCGTTTGTATTGGCGAGGGCGTAGTGGGAATCAATCATCCGCCAGTAAGCGTTACCGATCACCCTAGGGCTCAACTCGTGGGTTAGTTCAAAGCTAGCGCGGTTATTCAGATATGAACGAGGAGAAACCCCAGAATAGTTCTTGGAATAATACTGGTAAGAGAAGAACGTTTGGGTCCTTCCTCCAGCGAAGGGTCGCGCAAAGTCTAGTCCAAGGGCTAGCTCCCTGCGAGAATTGGCGGTAGTCGTAAGGTCATCGTAGTTCTCATAATCCTGGCGCATATTCAACTCGCCCCCGAGAAACGACGGTATCTCCTGAGAGAAACCGATTGCCATTCTCCGCCTGTCAATAAATGAGTGGTCATTCTCATACTTCTGGTAGAAGGTGTATATTTCCTCATCCGAGTTCTTGTACCTTTCGGTTACATAGAGGTAATATCTATCCCTGTCCGTGAGCGTCCCATCGCCAGTAAGGACCGACAATTCACCGCGGACGTCCAGCTCCGGCTCTACCTTGCGCTCCTCCGCCGAGAGCTCACCCATCAGCACTGCATGCTTGACTTCAATATCACCAATTCGCAAGAGATAAGAAGTGAGAATCACTTGGAGCGAGTCTATCGCCTCCATCACGTCCGATAGCTGGCGTTCCTCAGTTTCACTTAGGTCGGGACGTTCCGTACGATACTTTTGGATGTCAGCAGAGAAGCCTGCGAGTTGCCCGGCGTAACCTACGAGCTCCGCTTTTACCGCCATCAGGGTATCGTAGGCGCCCTGATATTGAGACGGCTTTTTCCCCGCGTCCTGCGCATCCGCAACCTCCTTGATCAACCCGTCCCAATTGGAGGTAGACGCTACGACTTCGTCCCTCAACTCGTAGACAAGGGACGATAGGGTGTGGGGATCTGCGGCCCCGACCGAAGAGGCCTGAACAACAAAAAGAAAGAGCAATGTCCCTACAGGCAGTATTAAGGCTACAAAGACTTTCAACTTCTTCCCCTCTAAGGTGTGAATATCCTTCAATAAACAAGTGAATATTACAGCAGAACCTATGATTTCGCAAGTATGAGAGGAGATTCATAAACCTCGGAAATAGGTGGACTGGCTCAGTTAGAAATTTCTCCTGCTTCCCTTATTCAGATTTCCGCTTCTTAAGGGCTGGGGCAACTTACTCCTTATCGGCAGTAGCGTCTTTCAAAAGGTAATGCATCCTAAGAATCCTCCCCGCATCCGCTGAGCTTGGGGCAACGGTCTTCGTGTAACCCGCCAAATCCAGAAAGGCTGGAATTAAGGAGTCCAGCCAGTTCCTTACCAGAGCTCTATCCTTCTCGTAAACTACTATGTGAACCAATCGCATCGCATAGAACTCTGGCGGAGTATCTTCTTTAGGGTCAGGATATTCATCGCCCAAGCCTGCCTGCCTAAGAGCCTTAAAGAACTCGAGGGGGTAATCAGCCTCCGACAACCTTGATTTGTGAAACCAAGCGCGAGTGAAGTTTGCGTATGAGATCTTTGCCCTCTCCGCGGTGGTCTTTGGGCTTCTCGTTGACTTGAAATCCTTGGCATTAAGCGGAATAACTCCATAGGCTAAATCAAGTGAACTAAGAAACTCTAGGGAAAGAACCGTGAAGGATTCCATCAGGCTTGCGTTCTCAATGAATTCCTTTACGCCCCAAACCCTGGAGCACATTGCATCGTAAAAGAGAGAAAGCACTCCCTGACGCGTAAGGCTTGACGCTTCCTCTACGCTAACCGGCTTCTGCTCGATCACATCTCTCACTACGTTTAGATGAGGAAGAAGTTCATTGACTTGGAGGTCGTGAAACTCTGGGTGGACATCAAGGGGACGGAAGGTTGAGGCTTCCGCTACGATTGAGTGGTATAGGATGATAAACATCAGGGCAACCCAAAGGAGCTTCCACGATTCCGCCACAATCTTGCGAAACGTCATCTCACAGTCCATTCTACCATTAGCCCGCAACCCACTGATATAATCTAGAATAGTGGCGGTTCTCGCGGTATTCCTTATTGTTATTGCGTATCTTTTGGGGTCAATACCGTTCGGATATCTGATTACACGGTGCCTCTATCGTATGGACATACGAACGCTGGGGTCAGGAAATATAGGTATGACCAACGTTTGGCGTAACTTCGGCTGGAAGCCGGGTCTTGCGACGCTGGTCGGGGACGTGCTTAAAGGCTTCCTGCCAATCTTATTCGGGAGGATCGCGGTAAACCTTTATGGATGGCAAAGCGAAGCCGGATCCAGCCTCTGGAGGGACTACTTCTCCAGCTCGGAATTCGTTCTAAGTCTAGCCGCGATTTCCGCGATACTTGGGCACACCTTCACGCCTTGGCTCCGCTTCAAAGGCGGGAAAGGATTTGCGACAGCTGTTGGTGCGATGGCTGGCTTGATTGGACTTTGGCTCTTTATTCCACTAATAACCTTTGTAGCAATCTTTACCCTTTTCGGATACGTCTCTCTGGGATCAATCTCTGCGTCTTTGGCTTTTGCCTTAACCACACTTATCCTGCCTAACCTCCATTACTACATCCCGTTAAGCCTTGCGACTGCTCTTTTTATCGTTTTCACTCACCGCTCAAACATAGTCCGAATCATTTTGGGAAGTGAGCCAAAGTTCGTTCCCTGGAAGGGGAGGACCTCAGATGGTTAGAGCTTTTCGGGAAAAAGCAGTGACACGAAAGACCACCCTGGATTCGCTTTTGAACCTAAAAGTCCCATCCTTCGTCTCTAATGGAAAGCAGGTTGTGATTGTTGAGCGAACTAGGTTATGCTAACCAAATTTGCTTATAGGAAACGTTCCTTCAATCCACGCGTTGCTAGCGCATATGCACTAGTGCTCATCTCCGCGAACATCCTCCCACTTGTTTCCGCGTGCAAGCAGGCGGGAAAATTGGAAACGCCCGATAACGTAACTTCCAACCTTGCTCTCACCAAGGAGGAGAAAGAGGAACGGTTGCAAGCCTTGACCTTCTACGTTTATGCAGGCGCTCGCGAGTTCGCGGACGAGCACCAGAGATACCCGGATAGCCTAAAGGAACTTGATGAAGAGGGCCTTCTACTGAAGAAGCCGTATAACCTATACAAGAAGCGGTTCATCCCTCTAGACGGCAGTAAGCGGGATACCGGCGATGTGTGGCTTCAAACGCCCAATGATCCGAAGCTAATAATACATACCGGTTTCTCCGATAGGATACGAAGAACCAACATAATGAATCTCCCAAGACCAGGAGTGGTGAACGAAGGCAATCCCGATTACATTAGGTCTGACGCGGTTCTTATCAAGATGTATTACAAGAGCAAGCTTCGCAGAAGACTCTTGTATCGCGCAAATATCATCAGGAGAGCCTTTGAAGCCAGTAAGGCGAGAAACCTTGAGGAGTTCAAGGCATCACCGTTATTCCCTGATCTGGATTACATCCGAAATCTGGTAACGGGGGAGAAGTTGCGCGGAAAGGAGGCGCCAGGAGAAATGGTTTTTGTAGAAGAGGACCGCAAGGTGTATTTGAAATGTTACGATGAAAAAGGGAAGCTATTGCCTAACCCAGAGAAGTCTTTTGGGGAGGCGCTATTCGGTGACAATTACGCACTTTTCCGCGAGCCCATCCTCCTAAGCCCTGAAAAACGTGAAAGGAAACTACGGGGAGAAAGAGCGGCGGGTGAAGACGGAACAAGCCATTCACAAGCGAACGATACCCAATAGGCAAAGCTTGCCCACCAAGGGATAAGCCTAATATCTCCGAGGTAGCGTAAATCCGCGATTTGAATATCTGGAACTACAAGGTTGGGCAGGAAACTAGCACCCGTTGAAGAAGATTAAGTCGTTTAGTTCGTACTCCGTGAGTGATGATACTAAGTGCTGACTTGGTCCTTTACTCCTATCATCCACTTGGGGAAGTCCTACCTAAATGCCAATGTTTGTGAACGGGGTTGCTTTGAATGGGCCGTAACTTACAGTTATTCTGTAGTATTCTCCCAATCTGAGCCCCGGCTTGTTCCTGGCAAGGCTTAGGAATCTTGGTTCCAAGTCCTTTTTCACTCCAGCGCCGAATAGGGGGATTGTCACGGTAAAGGTTTTTCTATCCGCTGAGACATCGTAGGCTGGGTTTTTGCGGTCAATTTATAGAATCCCGCAGGCCCATACACCTTTTTAGCATAAAGGGGCTATTCATTGTCACGGAATCTCGCCAGGCCTATGAACTTATCCCTTCTCCCAATTGAGACAGTCGGGTATCACCTGCTATACTCCACCAGCTATGGGTGTAATTTATCAGTTTGAGAATCCTCTTCACCCGGCGATGTTCCTAAGACGCTTAAATAGGTTCTCAGCGGAGGTCATTCTTGATGGGGAAAGGGTGCTCGCCCACGTACCACACACTGGGAGATTACCTGAGCTTCTAATACCGGGAAAGAGATGTTTTCTTGCTCCCACTCTTCGCTCGAAGAGGAGGAAGACCAGATGGACCCTAACGCTTGTTGAATTGGGAGGAGACGAAGGATTGCCAGTCTCGCCGATCGGGAGAGAAGACGAAACCCCCCACGCTGACACACTAAAACCCAACTTAGGTTGCATTGATACGGGGGTTCCGAACAAGCTGGTGAGAATGATGGCGGAAGAATCGGCGATTCCAGGGCTTAAAGGCTGGACCTATGAAGGTAGTGAGGTTCGTTTCGCGGATTCGCGGATTGATTTTCTAATCAGCAAAGGAACGAGGAGAATGCTACTTGAGGTCAAATCCGTAACCTGGGTGGTCAACCGCTGTGCCCTCTTCCCTGACGCCCCGACTTTGAGAGGAATTAAGCACTTGGAAAACCTAATTTACGCAAGAGGGAAACGCATTGAGTGCGCGATGGTGTTCGTTGTTCAACGAGAGGATGCGGACCAGCTTCGCATTGCGGATTTCATCCACCCTGGATACCTGGAAAAAGCCCGTGAGGCTCGGGAAGGTGGGATAAGGTTTCTCGCGATTAACTGCAAGGTATCCAAGAACGCAGTTGAAGTGATTAGAAGAATCCCGGTCCACATAAAGAGTTCGCCAACGAAAATTATCAGCTTGGCTAGAATAATATCCCGTATGGGCTACTAACCTAAACCACAACTTGGCGACGCGAGAAAAACAATCATTCAGATTCTACGCAGAATTTGGCACCGCTCTAGCCTGCTACAACGCCATTTACCTATGGAACGGATACCTTGGCGCTTCATCAAGGTTCGCAGACATTCCCGTAACTATGGATATTCTTCCGCGAATCCTGATTGGGACGGTAATCGTAAACTTGGCGATGTTCCTAGGAATAAGTGGAATGGTTCAACTACTCTTTAACGGAAGGTTTGTTAGGCTAACCTTCCAAAGAACTTCTATCCTAAAATCCCTAGTGTTTGTGGGGCTAGGTGTCTTCGCCCTCGTCTTGATTTCCGTTTCCGCGAGCATTATCACGAGTGGCGTACTTGGGAATGAGGAGATGAACCAAACTATCTCACTGATGGTTGATTACTTTAATTCGCCCCTTGGACTCATAGTCATTGGACCAGTTTTCATGCTATTCGCTGCGGGAATACCTGAAGAGGTGCTTAGAGCCTACGTGCTATCTTTCGCGGTCAGGAAGGGGAACGAGACCTTCGCTTCTTATACGCTTCTACTTGTTTCCGCTGTCTTTGCCATTGGGCACCTCTACCAGGGAGTGTCCGCAGTGATTCAAATATTTCCCGTGGGCTTGTTTCTGGGATGGTACTACCTGAGGCGGAGAAACATCTGGGAAAACGTTTGGGTTCATACCCTATACAACTCCACAGCGCTATTCCTTGAAACAATGAACATCTAGAGAACCTTTATGAGACTGATATAATCTTCGGTATGAACCCACCGCGTCGGCTGGTGGAACTTGACGAACCCGAGTCTTCAAACAGCACAACCCTTCACTTCAGTCTCCCCGCCGGTTACTGGATACTCCTGATTTACTTCATAGCGGTTTACTCTTTAATAGGGGTTTTCCCCGCGGAGGTGGACCGCTTCATTGGGTTTTACGATCCGCCCGATTTCTTCACGGAGACCTTGAAAAGAACTGTCATCAACTTTGCCCTACTTGTAGGAACACCAGTAATGCTCTTATCAATTTTCAGAATCTATCTTTTCCCGCTAACCTACCATCGCCATAGTTTCCTAAACGCATTCGTTGGATGGGTTATTTCCCTGGCGGTCGTCTGCGCACTTGGGCTTGGCTGGTTTGCTCTACTAAAATCCTTTGGATTTAGTTTATTGGAGGTGGAAGAAGTGCGCTCCGCAATGGGGTTTTTTGGAGAAGCGAGGAACCTTTATCTCGCTTGCTTTCCAATTGCCTTTCTTGCCTGGGGATTCCCGTCAGAGTTTTTCAGAGCGGTTCTTCTAAGCGGTGGTATCAGGACAAACAACGCCTTTGTTTTCTCGCTTTTGCTCCTCTTCTCCTCGTCTGCGTTCGGAGTGGGATACGCTGGATTTGGTTTTCCAATCGCGCTTACAATGTCCCTCTTCGGGGCTTTCCTCGGCATTTACTACTACCTGAGGAGGAGTTTCTGGGAGCTCGTTTTCCTTCACACTTTTGCCCTGGTTTTCTTCACGTTTGCCTCCCTTGCAGAACTACCTGTGTTATAATCGGCTCGGACCCCGCAGGCTTTTAATGTGAATGAACAGCCTAATTAGAAGCGTTTGCATTTTCCCCCTTTATGCCAGCATCACCCTCGCGCTCTTAGTTTTCGCCTCGGTGGAAACCAAGGCGGTAAGGAATCCTAGAATTGACGAAGCAAGCGTGGGAGAGGAGGGGAGGATAATAGTTGAATATGGGCAGGATTCCTTTGAGGAAACTAGCGCATTAACGGGTGGCAGGGACGTGGCTTCTTACTTTAACATCGGATACGCGATTAGCAACCGCCTAGAGTTGCGGTTAAAGCTTTTGAAAAATGATCTATCCGGTGCCACTGTGCTCTACAACCCTGTATTTAGCTCCCTAACCTCCGCTGACGGGTGGGGAATTGAATTCAAGGCAGAAATGGATGAAGTAAAGGCGGTTCTTCCAACTCCAGAGAATCCACAGTTCCAACCTGGGAGCGCCTTTTCCGCGGGCATCGGAGTAAACACCCTTAGCCTTGAATCGCCTACTATTGATAGCTCAATGAATACGGTCTATGGCTTCATCCTTTACAGCACGGACTTCACCCCTGAGCTTAGAGCGCATACCTTGTTTGGTCTTTCCCACTTCACTTCTGATTTCAGAAGAGGTAATGCAACTACCCTTGGAATTGGCGGAGATTACGACCTGCTTAGGCTGGGAAGGGATGGCAAGCTTCAGCTTACCGCTAACGGGCTGATTGATATAGTCAGTTTGCGGAAGCCAACCTTTGACACGGGTAGAGTAACCAAATTTGACGCTGGGCTGAGGCTTGTTCTCTCGCAGGAGTTTAGTGGATACGCCGGTTATTCAGTAGTAAACGATAGCTTCTCGGATAACAATTCCCAGGGCTTTTATTACGGGATTGCTATCAGTCCAATCGTGAAGCCTGTTCGCGCCGAGAAGAAGGAGGACTCAAAGGAAGAGGAGGTGGCTGAGGGAGAAACTCCTGGGGGGGAAGAAGGAGGTGAAGCTCCCGATGAGGCGCAAGTAGATGCGTCCACGCCTACGCCTGAGGGCGAAGGCGCGAGTGCGCAAAGAGGAACGTCCGCCCTGCAAGCTTCTGTTGCCGAGGGAACTGGCGTTGCCGGAACTAACGCCAACGTAATCGATTTCCCCGCCGAGGCTCCTACGGGTGAAAGGGAGCGGGGAACTCCTGCTATCCCTCCTGAGCCTAAAGAGGAAGTGGTTTCTCCTACACCGACAACTTCGGGCAGAATTGTGCGCCCCCCTGCGATTGAAAACCCATGGGAACTCCTTCCCATTGGCTACGATTTCCATCCCGTGGAGGTGGACGTCCGCGGTAAGATTTCCGCGCCAGCAGACTATAACCCTGCGGAGGACGCACCTTTAAGTGAAGAAGCTAAAGAACCGCAAGACCATAAAGCCTATTCGGAAGAGGTAAGTGAGAAGGAGCGGAAGTTTAAGGTTTTTACTTATCTCCCCAAGTGAAAGGACATAGATTCTTTGAGCTACTACTTGCTATTTGCGTTTCCATCCTGATGGTCTACACCGACTACGCACTCTCGCTTACCGCCACTTCATCCAGACTACAAAAGGGAATGGGGAATGAGAATATTGATGATGGAGCTAGCGATCCTCATACTGGCGATGAGATGTCATCAGCGGACTGCCTGAGTTGTCACAAAGGATTGAAATCAAGATACCCTGCGCTTTCCGAAATCAGAGCGGGCTGGGAACCGGCGACAGGAGGAAAGCTCTATAGATCTGTGATTAGGGTGAAATGCCAGGACTGTCATCAGCAAAGTACCTATCTAAAACCTCTAGCGAGCCTTACGCATAATGTAAGAAGTGTGGGAGAACACGTTGAATGCATTGTATGCCATGACGTGGAGTCTGTCACCCTTTACGGGAACGCGTGGCAAAACGAAGACTACGTTGCGGATAAGTGCTTTGAGTGCCACAAGGATGTCAAGGATGACTTTGAATTCTCCGAGGGCCATACGCTAGGGTTTATGGGAGTAACCTGCGCGGAGTGCCATCCTCCGCACAAAGGGTTAAAGGCGAGCATTGCACGTGAGATGCTTCCTGAGAACTGGATAGGAAAGCCAGATTCCCTCGCCACCAATGAGCTATGTTTGAAATGCCACGGCTATTTGGACGTTGTCATAGGAAATGGGGGGGCTTTGTCTAGCGTTGAATATAACCTGCATTACATTCACGTTGATAAAGGGTCGGTAAGCTGTGTTGAATGCCACAACCCTCACGGAGGCGTTAACGAATACCAAATGAGGCTCTTCACCCTAGCGGGGGAAAGGCTCTCATATCAGACCTTTGGCGATAATATCATTACATGCACCGTCAAGTGCCACGCGAAAAACCACCAAGGAGCAATTTGGCGAAAGCGGTAAACACCACCAACAGCGGTTGCGAAAGAGGCTTCTTCCGAGGTAGTCCTACAGAGTGGAAACCGCTATCGTCTCGCTATCACTGAAGATTGGGGCGGGAAGTAATACCCCGTACTCCTCAGCCATCAGATAGATGAACACGGAGCTTTGGGGGAAGCGGAAGGCGTTCTCAATGGTCGTAACAGGTTCATCCCCGCCCGCAATGACTCGGAAGCGGAAGTAGGCAAGAGCACCCGAGCCGGATGCAGTAGGAGCTGGAGCACGTTTCGTGGCGTTCATAGCAGACCAGCGGTAATTCGCGTAGCCGTCTGGACCTGCATCACCCACGTCAAGCCCCAAGAAAAGCGGGTCCCCTCCAAAGTCAGCGTCAAAGAGGAGATTCGGCTCGTATCCGTCCAGCGATGGAACGGGACGGTTCGGAAAGTCCTCAAGGAGCTCAAGAACATCCGAACGGTATAGGAAACGCACGTTGGAAGAAAAAACGCCAAAGGCGTTCTCAATGTGGACTTTAAGAATCACGTCCTCACCGACTGAGAAAATGGGAGGGTCTCCGCGTCCGTCAGCATTTGCGACTGTCAGGAAGAGTTCCGCCTGCCCTGCGGGTTCCTGCGTCTTGGCGACTACTGAGATTATCCCTTCGTTAGGGTTATCCTCCGGTCTGCTGAATGGACGAACGAAGTAAGCGTAGAAACCAGGTTCCGGAGGAACGTCGTTGAGGGTGTAAGGTAAGCGGAAATCCTGATTGTTGAACTGTCGCACTACGGTCGGCGGAGCGTCCGGCGGTTCCGCACCTTCTCTGGGAATTCTCTGCCAGCGGGAGGCTTCCTCCGGGTCTGGGTCCTCATCCGGAGAAGTGAGAAGTGTGCGATAGACGCTGTAGCCGGTAATCACGGTGAAGAAGTTTTCCGCAAGCGGAGTCATATCCTGAATGTTGATCACGCCGTCTCCATTTCCATCAACGATTTCAAACCTGCCCGGATTGCTCGTCGTTTCCCTAGTTTGGAAGAACATCTCCGCGACGGGAGTTACATCTTGGATGTTAACCCCACCATCGTTGCTGTAATCTCCAATGTGACGTTCCGTCCATCCTAGAAAAACCGTGCCGTCTGGGTTTATCGTCGCGGTTAGGTCGTCAACCTGGTTCCTCTGCTTGGTTGGTGGAACGGAAACTGTCCGATGCCTCACAGGAGCAGTCGTAAACGCGATGCTGGCTACCTTGCGAGCTTGTATGGAGGATGTAGCCCTGCCGGGAAGCGTTATTACCGCTAAACCTATTACCCCGGGAACCCGCGCAGATGAAAAGAAAAGCACATCCTCGTCCGATGCGAATTCCGCTGATTGAGACACCTCTTGTACGAACAATTCCTCCTGCGGATAGAAGAGGTAAAGAAGAAGATTACCTTCCCATTCTTTACTGAGAGCTATCTCAACGCTAGGCGATGGACCTCCAGCAACGTTTAGGGAAACTTCGGCGGAAGATAGAGAGATTGGCTGATGTTCGGAATTTACCGCAACGAGCTTGTAGCTACCGACTTCAAGCCCAGGATATGTGGAGATACCCTCGGGCGTTGGGTGAGCAACCTTTCGGACGGGGGCAAAGGGGTTGTAGTCGGAGGAGTAATGATTGGAGACCGGTAATCCCTGCGGAACGTTTTTGGAGACGGTGACCGCGGTTCCGCTCCTTTCTCCACAAGATAAAGGTAACGACGACAGGGAAATTAGAAAGGCATTTAAGACAGCTATTTTCAGGACAAGTCGCGTTTTCATAAGGGCGTAAGAGATTATAGCAGGGATTCTCTGGAGCGGGATAGCTGACGTGAAACGAAAAGGGCTTGGGAATTTAACGGAGCAGAAGTTAAGATATTGCAATCTTTACAAATGTATAGTATAATAGACAGGAATGGATGGAAAGGTAGAAAGGCAGAATGGGGAAGTCCGCGCCGAGTGCGGGAACGTGTGCCTCCTTCAAAAGGCGCGGGCTTTCCCAGCCGTGCATCTGCAAGTCGCAAGCTGTTTCAGTCTCCTAAGGGGAACTGCTCGTATTTCTGAGCTTGTGAACGCCTGCAAAGACCGCGGGTTTGATACGCTGGCACTTACCGATAGAAACGGAATCTACGGCGCAATTGAGTTTTATAAGCAAGCGAAGGCAGCGGGAATTAAGCCGATTATTGGCGTGACCTTGGATGAAGTAGAACCCGAAAAGGAAGCGCATCCCAGTAGAAACGGAAACGGTAGAGCTGGGCAAATCCGCACGCTCACCATCCTTGCAAAGAACAGGCGTGGCTATGCGGAGATCTGTCGGCTCGTAAGCAAAAGGAAGCTCACCGAGAATTTTAAGCTCGCGGAGATTGAGCCTGATGAAGTTAAGAACTGCATTCTTATAACGGGAAGTCCTGAGCTTTTGGAAAAGCTAAATCCACTCTTTTCGTCAAATCATCTTTTTGCGGGGATGCTTCCGCCAATAGATAAGGAAAGCGTTTACCAGGTGCGGGAAATGGTTGAAACTGCGAGAAGACTTCAAAGAAAGCTCGTCGCGGTGAACGACGTGCATTTTATAAGCCGGACAGAGCAGGCAACCCATAGGTTACTTCGCGCGATAGACGAGAACGAGACGATTTATACGGTGAGGGACGTGGTAAGCAGGGCGCGGTACTTATTGCGCGCGGATGAAATGGAAACAGCGTTTGAATATTTCCCCGACGCGCTTGGAAGAACGAGAGAAATCGCGGAAGAATGCAACCTAGAATTTGAGCTTGGGAAGTGGGTCTTCCCACATTTTCCTCTTCCCCCCGGAATTACTCCTGAGGATGAACTTAGGCGACTTTGCCTGCTTGGGCTTGAAAAGAGATACGGAAGACTCAGGACGAAACTGATTGAAAGGCTTAACTATGAGCTATCGGTGATTGCGAAGCTCGGATACCCCGAATACCTCCTCGCGGTGCATGATATTGTTCAGGAGGCGAATCGGCGTGGGATACCGAACCTCGGGCGCGGAAGCGCGGCGAACTCGCTAGTGTGTTACGCCCTTTATCTCACCCACGTGGACCCGCTCAGATACAACCTCTACTTTGAAAGATTCCTGAATCCCGAGCGAACGTCTCCGCCGGATTTGGACATTGACTTCAACTGGAACCGGCGCGACGACATCATTGAGTACGTTTACCAAAAGTACGGCGAGGAGCGGGTCGCGATGGTGTCAACCCATGTGACATTTCAGGCGCGCTCCGCCCTTAGGGAAACCGCGAAGGCAATGGGGCTTTTGACAGGTGAGGTGGAGCGAGTTCTTAGGAAGATTCCATTCTTCAGCAGTTCCGAGGCAATTGACAACCTAGCGGAAAGGTATCCTGAATGCAAAGATATTGACCTATCCGCGCCGGAGTATCAAACGCTAATCGCACAGGCGAAGAAAATCGGCGGACTCCCGCGACACCTCGGAATTCACGTGGGTGGAATCGTCATCGCGCCCACAAACATCTGCGACTTCACCGCCCTTGAGCGCTCAGCCAAGGGCTTCGTCGTCACGCAGAACGAAATGTTCGGCGTGGAGGACGTGGGACTAATCAAAATTGACATCCTCGGCAACCGCTCGCTCGGTGTCTTGGAGGATACGCTCACAGCGCTTAGGGCTCGCGGAATAAACCCACCGGTGGACGACTTTGCGCGAATAACGCGGGACGCGAAGACTGTGGAGATAATTCGGGACGGGCGGACGATGGGATGCTTTTACATTGAAAGCCCTGGGATGCGTCAGCTTTTGAAGAGGCTTGGAACCGCGACCTTTGAAGAGCTGACCGCCGCGAGCAGTATCATCCGACCAGGCGTTGCGGAGAGCGGGATGATGCAGGAGTACATCAAAAGGCATCATCATCCTGAGAGCGTCGCCTACCTTCATCCGCGGCTGAAGGAAATCCTCGGCGAAACCTATGGCGTGATGGTTTATCAGGAGGACGTGATACGGGTCGCGCACGAGCTTGCGGGGATGAGCCTGGCGGAGGCGGATTTGCTTCGGCGGGCGATGAGCGGAAAGCTGAGAAGCAGTGAGGCGATGGCGGAGGTGCGGGATAAATTCCTGAAGAGGTGCGCGGACAATAAGATAAATCCGCTGGTCGCGTTTGAGCTTTGGAGACAGATCCGCTCCTTCGCGGGATACTCATTCTGCAAGGCACACAGCGCGGCGTTCGCGGTGCTATCCTTTCAGGTGGCGTATCTCAAGGCGCACTACCCCGCGTTCTTTATGGCGTCGGTGATGGCAAACCACGGCGGATTCTACGGAACCGGCGCATACGTTCAGGAGGCGAGAAGACTAGGGCTGAGAGTTCGCCTTCCGCACGTGAATAAAAGCGAGAAGGAGTTCATAGCGGAAGACGAGAGAACGATTCGCGTGGGGCTGGCGGAAATCGGCGAGGTGCCGGAGACAACGGTCGACGGGATACTTTCCGCGAGAAAGCGTGACGGAGAATTTACAAGCTTCGTGGATTTGATAAGACGGACGGGCGCGCGGCTCGCGGATATGGAAGTGCTCATCAAGGTCGGAGCGTGTGATGGACTTGGACTTACACGCCCCCAAATGATGGCGCTGATTAAAGGCGAGTTTGCAGTAAATCACAACGGCGGAGAGTTTCTTCCCCTTGATGACACAGGTGAGATTGAAAGACGCTATCGGAGCCTGCCAAGCTTTTCCGACTACGACCTCGCGACACGTGTCAAGTATGAAATGAAGTATCTGGGATTTGCGGTGTCCGCGCATCCGCTGGAGTTCTTTGAGGAATTAGCGGGTGATGTCGTGAAGGCGAAGGATATGGCGAAGTTCGTAGGCAAGCGCGTGAGGATGCTGGGATGGTGCATCGCGGAGAAGCGCGTGGATATCGCAAGAAGAGAAGCGACACGGAAAGCAGGGGAGAAAGCGGTGGAAAGTGAATCGGTAGGCGAAAATGGAAACGGAAGCGGAAATGGCAATGACAGGCGGATGACCTCCGCGGAGGAGCTGGGAATCTTGAGTGCGCACCGCGCCGAGATCGGAGCAGGTCGAGTCCCCACAGGCAGGGCGATGAAGTTTATGAGCATGGAGGATTTGACCGGCGCATACGAGGCTGTCCTCTTCCCGAAGGCTTATGATGAGTTCGCCCACTTGACAGGCAGAGCGGGTCCCTTTATCCTCACAGGATGCGTGGAGGCTAATAGCCCCACGTCCGGCGGGGTCACCACACTCAACGTGGAAAGTTTGGAACTCGCCGCCCTCACCACCGAAACCGCCCGGGCGCTTTCGCTAGTGGCGTGATGCGCCACACCCTAACCTCGTCGTTAACTAATGTATAATCAAGAAGCATGTTAACACCCGAACTGCAGAACAAATTGCGCGAACTTCTTGTTCGAACTTACGGGAATGGTAACCTGTCTTCCAATCTCACACATTATGTCAAAAGGGTGGTTGGTGAATGCATCGACAATGTTCTCCAAGACAACGAAGAGCCCTTTCGGGAACATCACCTCGTGCAACTGATCAACTCTAAGGACCGCGAAGCCTTCTTGGACAGTCTTGCCGAACTTGAGTGGTTCCTGAAAATCGCCAAGTGCGGATACCACACTACATTCGGGGGACCTGACGATTCAGACCTCCACGTTGCGCTTAACGACCGACGTATTGACATAGACGTATACCGACCTAAATCCGCATTCTTCAAATCCACGAAGTGGAACGACCAATTAGTAAGCACGTTTCTCAAGAAAGTCAACGCGCCCGTGAATTACGGCGTATTCCATCACATGAATGAGCAAATGTCGCAACCCCAAAAGGTGGGGAGCGATCTCGCAGAGCTGACTAACGCCATCGAGCCAGCACCCGACACCCAAATTAACATTCATCGTCTGGTTTCAGACAACTCCGTAGGTCTTTTCGCCAAGGCAGTTTGCCTTACCTTCCCGAAAGGCGAAAAATTCCGGGAAGTCAAATCCGTCTTTGACTTCCCGACTGATTCGGTCAGCGTGTTCGTTGGTAAGACCAGAAGACGCTTAAGTCCGGTTGCCGAAATTAGGTTTGACCACAAGAACACTTGGGATCCATTCAATGTCGTTCTAAGCGGCCCTCTTCAATCTGGCCTCCATTCGATTATCAACCTGGTACATAGTTACTACCTAAATTGGTTCGGGGGTAACAAAGGCGCCGCAAACGGTTGGACATGCACCATTAGAGTCCGAGAGAATGCACCACCAAGCGAAGAGGAGATGGGTAGTCTTCTCGAGAAAGCGCTCAACGACGTTGGGTGCTATGCCCTCTTCGCTTCGAGCCATCTAATCATCTTTGCCAACGAGGACGGTATTTACTGGGCCTCGGTAACAATCAAAGAATCGGACAACTATGCCCTTTTCGATTCACCAAGCCTGCCAATATGGTTGGATGGTCGGTCGACCACTAACAATATCGCAGAAATCTGGATTCTGCCTGGCACTGACACGCAGCGAGAACCGCAGGTACTTATGCATACTGGTGGCGGTGGTTGCTCAGACATTCATAGCCTTTCGAAAAGTCTCGAAAAGAAGGTTAAGCAACTTAAGGACGGGCTATTTGCAGTCACAGCGTCTCAAAGCGACGTCCATGAATTTCTAGTCCAAGCGCTGCTGGGCACACCCGCCTACTCCTTTCACCCGGATAACCCCGCAAACGGCAGTCAGATTCTAGATACGCGCACTTGGAAATCCCAAGGGCTGTTCTACAAGAATAGTAGAGTTCATGGAGTCCTGTTTGGGGCGGTGAATCATGAGTCTGGAGTTTTCGAGGTTTGGGGCTACGCTCCCAATCCACTTTCCAGAGACGCAGTGTGCGACCAATTTGCAGAGAGCGCCGGAGTAAAAACGGTTTACGAATGGGACTTGGACTCCACATCTGCGATATTCAAGAAGACTTCGCTGTGACGAGGTGGTTACTGCCTGCATTTCCGCAAATACACGTCTTCTTATGTAAGGCGACCTTCCCCCCCTCCTACACCTTCTTTCCGCATTCGGGGCAGAATTTGGCGCCAGGGATGAGGGTAGCGCCGCAGGAGGCGCAGAGCTGTTTCTTCGCGAGCGGTTCTCCGCACTCCGCGCAGAACTTCGCCTGAATCACCCGGGCTCCGCAGGAGGGGCAGACGACGTTTTCGTCCGTCTTGCGCTTGCCGGACCGCACTACCTCCTGCGCCTTAGTCCGCGCCATTTCGATTTCAGCCTGGCGCGCGGCGACGTCTGCCTCCTCCTCAACCGAGGGAGCGCAATTCGTGCAGAGATTCAACTCCGGATTGAAGCACTTATTGCAATAGTAGTTCCCGCATCGGTGACAGCGGTTGAAGTGAACCTTCGCGTCTTCGATCGCTTCCTTGAAGGCTTTGTCGTGGGCGGAACGATAGCCCGCGTCCTTCAGGTAATCCGCTGCGCGTTCCGCTCCACCAAGAACTCCGCCGAGTATCCCACCCGCCGCGCCAAGGAATCGGCTCGCTTTGCCAGGGAGATACGCCTTGAACTCGCTGCGCCACGCGTCCCCGCAGCCCTCGCAGTAGAACTCAAACTGAAAACCCGTGTCGTCGCTTACGTCACTATAGTTGTCGCTGAATTGAATCTCGGTCAAGGAACTGCCCCTTGCAATCAGTATTCATCCACATCAACAATCATAAGCTTCCGCTTTGCACAAGTCAATGGGAAACTCATCCAGTGTCGTCCACAGGTATCGCTTATGGGCGGTTCAACAGCTTTTCAAGGGTTAGCTCCATCTGCCGCGCATTCTTGGGCGCGTCCGCGACGGGATGGTTATTGAAGAGGATGTATCCCTTTTTCGCGCCGGCATCCACTATCGCCTGGGCGAGTTGCCGAATCTCCTCTTCCGGATAGGAGTAGTGGTATCGGGCTGAGGAACCTGCGCCTCCCTCACCACCGCCACGCCACCAGTCAAGTTCGTTCCTTCCGTGAAGACGGACGTAGGCGAAATCCGTCGTCATTGGAAAGAAGTGGCGGGGAAGCCCGGCGGTTCTTGGCGCGTCAATCCAGCAGTACGCGCAGGCAAGCTCTTTGAGTAAATCCACGGCTTCGCTGACGAACCAGCGCTTATAACGGAATTCATAGACGATAGGCAGGTCGTGGAATAGTTCTCGCACTTTCTTCAAGTAGTCTAAGGCTTCTTCCGTGGGGCGAAAGGACGGCGGAAACTGGAACAGCACCGCGCAGAGCTTACCTGATTCCCTGAGGGGCGAGATATCGCCGATAAATTTCCGCCCGTAGGCTTCGGACTCCTCGCCAATTTCGTGGGTTAGCTGGCGGTAGGCTTTGATGGAGAACTGAAAATCGGTTTTCGGCGTGAATTCGCGGTCAATCAGATATACAGTTCGCGTAGGGTCAACGCGCTTGAGCATAAGCTGAAGCTGTTTTGGACTTGCTTCGCCGTAATGAGTGAAGTTTAGCTCAAGGAGGGAGAATTGGCTTGCGTAATAGGTGAGCATATCCGGGCGGTTTGCCGCGACCGACGGCGGATAGAACCTGTCCTCCCCAATCCAATCCGCGTAATCGTAACCAGAAGTGCCGATGAGATACTCCACTTTTCTAATAATACCAACAGGCAACGCCCTGAGAAGGCTGAGTCGCTTCCCCTAATCTCGTCGGTAGTAATTGGGCTTGTTATATAATGCGGGCGACTTCGTTGTAAATCAGTCTCAGGAGGAAGGATTTATGAGTAGAATTCTATCTCTTATTATTGTGTGCCTACTTATAGGTGGAATGACTGGCGGATACGCAGGGGCGGAGACCGAAGCGCTTGGTATGCTTTATCCCGCGCTTTCGCCGGACGCATCCCAACTCGCTTTCTCCTACCAGGGCGACATTTGGACGGTTCCCGCGGAAGGTGGGAAGGCATGGCGACTCACCGTTTCCACCGCATACGAGAGGAATCCCGTTTGGTCGCCGAACGGCAGGTGGATAGCTTTCTCCAGCAACCGCGACGGAAATTACGACGTGTTCGTCATTCCCGCAAAGGGAGGGGAGGCTAGGCAGATTACCTTTCACTCCGCAGGCGATTACGTCACCGACTGGTCTCCGGACGGAGATTGGCTGCTATTCACGTCCAGCCGGCATTTCCCGGGTCCTTTTTTGCTTGAAGTAAACGTTGACACAGGCGCGGAAAGGCGAGTTCTATGGGATCAGACTTCATTGCAGGACGCGAGATACTCACCCGACGGGAAGAAGGTCGCTATCGTGCGGGGCCCCTCAGGATGGACGAGGTTCGGTTACAGAGGAAGCGGTGCGGCGGAGATCTGGACTTGTGACACGGACGGAACGAACTTTATGCCACTTGACGATTATGACCGCAGTCAGTTCTGGCCTAGCTGGTCTTCCGATGGGAAAAACGTTTACTTCATAAGCGACCGCGGAGGCAGGAGAAGTTTATGGGTAAAGAGCTCTGATGGTGGCGGGGCTCCCCGCGAAGTGATGAAGATAACTGGCAAGGATTTGCTCTTTGCTGACGTAGCAAATGATGGGAAGGCGGTGGTTTGGGCGGATGGAAGGTTTTACGCGGGAAGGGTAAGCCCCGCGGGGCTCCTGAGCGAGCCAAAGCCAATTCCCCTGCAGGCGGGAAGCGACACAAAGCTTCAGTTTGTCACGAGAAACGTTTTCGGAACCGCAAGCGAAATGACTGTGTCTCCCGACGGAAAATGGCTTGCGACTGTCGTTCACGGGGACATCTTTGTTCAGCCCATTGAATGGAAACCTCAACAGAGGATGGACGCACCCAGAGGTGGCGAAGCGGTGAACTTTACCAACACCCCTTTCCGCGAACATCAGGTAAGGTGGCATCCCGATAGTGACAAGATTGTGTTCTTGAGTGACAAGAGCGGGTATCAACGGGTTTACGTTATGGACTTGAACAAGAAGGAATGGACCGAATTGTCACACACGCGGGAGATTGAGATAAACCCGCAGGTATCCCCCGATGGCAAGAAGGTCGCGTTTTTCAGAGGCGTGCATGACTTAATCGTTTACCATTTGGAGGAGAAGCGGGAAAAGAAGATCGCGGATGGATATTTCCGTCACGGAGTATGGGCAAAGGACTTGGTTTGGTCGCCTGACAGCCAGTGGCTTGCTTACACGGATTACACGAAGAACTGGGCAACGGATATTTTCGTCGTGAAGGCGGACGGAAGCGAGTCCCCCCGCAACATTACCCAGTACCCGACTTGGAACGGTTCTCCCCTGTGGAGCCCCGATGGGAAGTTCCTTTTCTTCTTGAGCAACAGGCGGGATAGAACCAGCGTGTACCTACTTGAGCTCAAGCCCATTGAAAAAAAGTTTGAGGATGTTTTCGTCTTCGGGAAGGAAGGAGAGAAGAAAGACGAAGATGAGAAAGAAAAGGAGATAAATGACAATGACAATGAGAATGGGGATGAGGAAAACCTAGGCGAAAATGCAGAAAACGTAGAGGAGACCAAGAAAGATGAGGAAAAGGAAGTTCCAAAGGTGGAGATTGACTTTGAAGACATCCACCTGAGGGCGCGACCAATCAGCATGGCACTCACTGACGTAAGCGGGCTAGCAGTGTCGCCCAACAGCGAGATGGTGATTTACCAGGCGCCAACGACCGCGGAGAATTGGTCGCTTTGGATATCAAAGATAACTGGCGAGTGGAATCAAACCGCCATTGGCACTCCTTTCGGACACATCGAGTGGAACAAGAAGGCAGGCTTATATGGACTCACCTGGACTGGTGGAATTCAAAAGATCAATGTGAGCAAAGATCGCGTTACTGGGACGAGCGGAGTTGGATTAACTGCAAGGATGACCATAGACAGGCAGGCGGAGCTTCTTCAAATGTACGATGAGGCTTGGCGGAATCTTAGCGGTAGCTTTTACGATCCGAGACTCCACGGAAGGGATATGGATACCGCTTACAAGAAGTACCGCAGGATGGTTGAGCAGAGTGCAACCAATGAGGAGTTTGGCACTTTCACCTCTCTACTTCTCGGTGAACTGAACGCCAGCCACCTGGGCGTTTACCCTGATGACAGTTTTTCGGGAATTGGCGCGGATACCGCAAGCCTCGGCGTTCTTTATGACTGGCAGGTTGACGAGGAAGGACTCCGCATTGCCAAAGTTTTGGAACGTGGTCCCGCGGACAAAAAGGAAAGCAGGCTCTACCCTGGCGATGTCATTTTGGAGATTGAAGGAACTAAGGTTGGACTGAACGAACGGACATGGAAGTTGTTGGATGACAGGAAGGACAAAACGACTAGGCTAACCGTCAAGCGAGCAAAAGACGGTTGCGTTGAAGAGGTGAAAATGATGCCAATTAGCAGTCAAAGCACCCTTGAGTACGAGCAGTGGGTGGAGGATAATCGGGAAAAGGTGCACGAGCTTTCCAACAATCGCGTTGCCTATACCCATATTAGGGGAATGTCGGGATTCTACGGAGAGAGGTTTGAACGAGAACTCTTCAGTTACGCGCAGGACTACGATGGCATTATCATTGACGTTCGTTACAACGGCGGTGGGTGGCTACACGAATTTCTCTTTGAGCTTTTGGGAAGGAAGCCTTTCGGATATTCGCAAATGCGCGAATGGCCTAAGCTTGCACAGCCGGAGAAGATGTTTCTTGGACCCAAGGTCGTTATCACTCACGAGTCAAGCTTTAGCGACGCGGAGATTTTCCCGTACGGTTTCAGGGCGCTTGGGCTTGGAAAGCTTGTTGGAAGACCAACTTTCGGCGGGGTTATTGGCACGGGCAATTACAGCCTCATTGACGGAACGGTCTTCAGGCTTCCGATTAACGGCTGGTTCAGACTGAATGGAAGCAATATGGAAAATGAAGGCGAGAAGCCTGACGTTGATGTCGCCCTTATGCCCGGAGAATTGACAGAAGGGCGGGACAGGCAATTAGAAGTTGCGGTCGAAGAGGTGCTGAAACAGCTAAAATAGAGGATGGGACTTCTTCCAGCAGAATAAGACCTTTAATGAGCCAGAGGCTCATAGGAAAAACGCTCACGCACATTGCCTATGTATAATCAATGGGCGGGAAGCTCATAACTGCGTCTAAGAGTTTCATAAATGCCAGAGGCATACACAAGTTATGGCTGAGATTAACCTCATTGACATCTGCAAACGCTACGGGAATCTTACTGCGGTTCAGAACCTTCGGATTGAGATAGGGGACGGCGAATTCGTCGCTCTGCTTGGCCCTTCGGGATGCGGGAAAACTACAGTTCTAAGAATTGTTGCTGGGCTAACGGAGCCCACTAATGGCGAAATAACTATGGATGGGAAGCCTATTTCACACCTTCCTCCAGGGCAAAGAAATATGGCAATGGTGTTTCAGAACTACGCCCTTTTCCCTCATATGACTGTGGAAAGGAATCTGTCCTTTGGAATGAGACTTGGAAGAGTTAGTAGGGCGGAACGAGAAAGACGAGTAAAGGAAATTGCTGAGCTTTTGCGTATCACTGACCTTCTCAACAGGTTTCCGAGGGAACTCTCCGGAGGGCAGAAGCAAAGAGTAGCTCTGGGACGAGCGTTGATTCGCGAGCCAAAAGCCTTTTTGCTGGATGAGCCACTATCAAACCTTGATCCAGCCCTCAGAGTAACTATGCGTTCTGAGATAAGGGAGCTTCACAGGAGATTCCCAGTAACCACAATATACGTAACCCACGACCAAGTTGAAGCGATGACAATGGGGGATAGGATCGCGGTTCTGAATGAGGGAAAACTTATGCAGGTAGGCAAGCCCGCAGAGCTCTACAACCGCCCGCAGAATCTTTTCACCGCGACCTTCATCGGAAGCCCGTCAATGAATACGATACCCGCTACCGCTGAAATGCGTGACGAAGAGCTGTTTCTTCGCGGACGTGGGCTGGAGTGGAGAATCAAATTAAAGGACAAACCAAACTTTTGCGGGACAGCTTGCGAAGTGGTTATCGGCATAAGACCTGAGCACTTGGAAATCGTGCATGAAAGCGCGTGGAACTCGCTGGCTGGTGAAGTGGTTTTGGTGGAAGAACTTGGAAGAGAAGAAGTAATTCATCTTCAACGGGACGGTCTCCCTTTGAGGGTGATTACGAGCGTCAAGAGAGGTTTCAGGGCGGGCGAGCGCATCTTCATCTCGCCAATACTCGGATGCATCCATCTATTTGACGCCCGCACAGGGCAGAGGCTCATACAGGAACTCATATGAAGGCGCAGAGAACATCGGGATACATATTCACCGCTCCCGCGCTGGGGCATCTGAGTATCTTCGCCATTTGGCCCATTCTTTTCGTGATTTACATGAGCCTCTTTAGGTGGGAGCTTTTGGGTGGAAAGGGCGACTTTGTTGGATTCGGAAACTTTGCGCTACTTTCGCACGACGGCGCTTTCTTCAACGCGATAAAGAATTCCGCACTGTTCACCCTTGGCACAGTACCGGTAAGCCTTTTAGTTGCCCTTGCGCTTGCTTCCCTTATGGCTCAGCCGATAAGGGCAACAGGTTTGTTTAGGACCCTTTACTTCCTGCCAGTTGTAACTAGCACGGTGGCGGTGGCGATGGTGTTTTCGTGGATTTATCATCCAGAGTATGGGCTACTAAACTACGGGCTAAGGCTAGTTGGCTTGACGGGACCTAATTGGCTTGGCGACCCACGCTTCGCTCTTTTTGCCTTAATGATTATGAGCATATGGAAAGGGCTTGGGTATCAGGTGGTAATTTACCTGGCTGGGCTTTCCTCCATTCCCAAGGAGATATATGAAGCTGCTGACCTGGAAGGCACGAACGCTTGGCACAGGTTTTGGCACATAACCGTTCCCTTGCTTAAGCCCACCACTGCTTTCCTGGCGGTTACCGGTGTTATAGGAAGCTTTCAGGTATTCACTTCGGTTTACGTGATGACTGAGGGAGGACCCTTGAGGTCAACGGACGTTGTCGTTTACCACATATTCCGCAGCGCTTTTGAGAGGTTCCATTTGGGTTACGCCAGCGCGCAAGCATTGGTGCTTTTCGCCATTATCCTCACTGCGACCCTATTCCAAGTTAGATTACTCAGAAGGGAGGTGGCGCAACTTGCAGGCTAGACTGCACTCCGGTAGGGCAATTGGAATCTCACTCACCTACGCAATTTTGCTTGTTGGCACACTCTTAATGGTACTCCCTTTCTGGTGGATGTTTGTAACCAGCTTTAAGCTACCGGAGCAGGTTTTCACCTTCCCACCCGACTTTTGGCCGGACGAATGGCACTGGGAGAATTACGTTGAAGTTTTCAAAGCCGCTCCATTTGTAAGGTTTTTTGTCAACACCCTGATCGTGGCCGCGGTAGTTACGTCCGGCAATCTCCTTTTCTCCGCGATGGCGGGCTACGCCTTTGCGCGTCTAGCCTTTCCAGGACGCGACATTATTTTCTGGCTCTTCCTCGCGAGTATGATGATACCAGGACAGGTTACGATGATACCCATCTTTGTCCTGATGGCGAAGCTAGGATGGATTGACACATACCTTGGCTTGACGGTTCCAGGGCTAGTGGGAGGCTATGGGGTGTTTCTATTGAGGCAGTATTTTCTGAATCTGCCGAATGATTTGGAAAATGCCGCACGCCTTGAAGGCGCAAGTGAGTGGCAGATATTTTGGCACATCGGACTTCCCCTAGCCACGCCAGCACTAATGGTTCTTGGAGTATTTACGTTTATGGGCGCGTGGACTGATTTCCTTTGGCCCTTACTGATGACCAATAGCATGAATATGCGCACTCTTGAAGTGGGACTGTCGGTTTTCAAGACTCAGTACACGGTAAATTGGCCACTCCAGATGGCGGGAAGTATGATTATTCAACTACCAATCATCATTCTATTTGTGTTCACCCAGCGATATTTCACCAGGGGAATCACGCTAACGGGAATGAAGGGTTGAGCAGGAGTTAAGGGAATGAATAATTCTGCTTACAAACCGCTAATTGACAATGAGAAGACCACCTTGTCCGCGCCTGGCTCGGTAGTCCTGAGCCTTGGCAGGGGACCTGGCATAAGGACCGTAATCCATTGGAACCGCATTGGCGCCCTTTTTTCCTCCTACAGACCGCTCGTGGCGGGATTAAAGGTTTTCAAGACCACTAATCCCCACGCGCCGATTGAGCTAAAGCTGGAAAGACACAGGTGGACGCCTAACCATCTTCACCTTAAGTGGAAAGGCAGGGGCTTCACCCTTAGGGAAGATAAGTACGTAACCAAGACTTCAGTAAACGACGCAATCACGATTCAAAACTTAACGGGGCATCAGTTGGAACTAATTTTCTTGTTTTATGGAGGAGTCAGGCAGTGGCAATTCTTTGATCATTATGAGAATGAGCTTCCCCCGGACGTTACCGCAACGATTGACACGAGAAATAAGCGCATAGAAATTCGCCAGCCTCACTCCTTTCCAGGGCTTCCGAAGGTTTCTTCAGTGCAGATGATCAAAGTAAGTCTTCCCATTGCCAGCGGAGGCTTTTACCTGGATGAGGGAGACTTCTTCAGCCTAGTTGAGAACTTTGGATGCCTAGCATCCGTAAGGCTAAGGTTGGGGCAGATTGGCTCAAGATTGAATCTGAAGGCGAAAGAGCCTGTGGTTTTCAAGCATAGATCTCCTCAGTATTACTTTTCAGTAATAGTCAAGATGAAGCCTAAGGAGAAAAAGGAGATAGTTGTTAGAAGTAGATACAAAACGGAAGGAATTGGAGCGAGTTTTTTTGAGCGCGACCTGAACGTTGACACAAAGCCTGAGAAAGCCATAGCTGAGGAGGAAAGACAGTGGAAAAGGTATTTTCAGGTTAAAGTGCCGTCTTTGAGTTGCGACGACAAATCCATAGAGCGATTTTGGAATTACGTTTGGTACGTGCTGAAGGCTAACCGGAGTCACGCCGGCGCCCACGTTAAGCATTCCTTTGATTCCCCGTCAAAGCACTTCTACTGGGGAGTTTGGATTTGGGATACCTACTTTCACGTGTTAGGAGAGAGATGGCTTCGGAATCCAGAAATCCCGCGAGATTCCATCAGGGCGGTTTTGGATATGCAGGCGCCAAACGGTTACATCCCGTGTTGTTCTGGGGTTGACTACCGAATGCTTTTCGCAGGCGATAAAGGGGTTAGATACGTTCTTCCGGATATTTCAAGCTATAAGGAAAGCGCAGATCAGCGTAAGGCAAGCTTTAAGTTTACGCCCAACTTAGAGAGCAAAAGGCGCGAAACAGCGGTATCTCAAGAGCTAACGCAAACTCCGCTCATCGCCTGCGCGGCATATGATTATGGGGAGCTTCAAAACGACTGGATCTTCACCAAAGAGGTTTTCCCGCGACTTCTCGCTTATGAGGAATGGATGTGGCGAAGGAGGACTGACAAAGCGGGACGATTCATTGGCTGGCACGGGATAGAAAGCGGATGGGACGACGCCACGAGGCACCATCCAGTTCCTTTTAAGCCCGTGGATATGACCGTTCACGCCTATAGGCATAGGCGGGATTTGGCTCTGATGGCGGAGAGGCTAGGAAAAAGGAAACTTGCTGAAGAGCTTTGGGCACGCGCGAGATTAACCGCGAAGGGTGTTCAGAGCTTGTGGGACAGCGAAAAAGGATGTTTCCTTGATAGGGACGGGAAGGATAGGAAAAGACCACAGGTTTCCGCCTCTACCTTCTTCCCAATGTGGGCAAGGCTTGTAAGCGTAGAGCAGGCGGATAGGCTCCTCTCGCTTCTCAAAAGAAAAGAGTTTGCAACGCGGTTTCCGGTCCCAACTCTCGCCACCATCGATCCAGATTACAACCCGCATGGCTGGGGCTGGAACGGCACGGTTTGGCTTCAGGTAAACTGGTTCATTATTGAAGGTCTTTTCAACTATGGCTACTTTCGCGAGGCGATGGAACTTTGGGAGAAGACGAAAAGCCTAATAATCAAGGATGGAAAGCCTAGTAGTTGTGAGCTCTATGACCCCGAGCTAGGGACAGGCATTGGCGCCCCCGATTACTCCTGGCAGGCGCTCGTGAATGATTTCATTATTACGAGAATTGTCGGGCTACGCAAAGACCCTCACACGCTCACTCTAGCTCCACTAATGCCTACGGGAATGTCAGAAATCGCAATAAGTTCGCTACCCGTAGGGGGGGTGCCTACCGATGTCTCCGTCCAGGAATCCAATAAGCAAACCGCAATCAAGATAGTAAGCGCGAAACCGCGCGAATTGATCCTCCAGTTTTGGAAGAGGAAGTCTTTGAACAGGGTCTGGCTTAACGGGACTGAGGTTAAGATTGAGGAACGTGGAAACTGCTACTCCGCAAGAATTAAGATAAAGGAAGATAATGAGGTAATCGCCAAATGGCACTAGTTGATCCGACGGAGTTTCTTGAACGCGATGATAAGTGGTACGTGGGCGGAGGCGGAATGCTCATCCACGCACCACCTTTCCCCATATGGGAGGAAGTTCTGGGCTATTGGGACACAGTGCATTCTGGCAACCTACCTATAAAGAACTTACTTTGCATTACGCTTCTAACAAACCGCGAGGTCGTTGAGCCTAGGTTGAAGAGAAAGCGCTGGTTCCCAGATAGATGCGTTTATGAGTATGAAGCGCATAAAGGACTGAACGTCAAGATGACAAGGAGATGCCTGCCCCCTGACGGGCTGGCTTGCGAGATTGAACTTAGGAGCATTGGCAAGAAGCCTGAAACCGTCCATCTGGTCTTCTGGACAGCACGGATGACTCGTAGCAGAGGAGCCGAGGCAGTCTCACGCGACTTTCACTACCAGGATGGGCGACTCTCCTTCAGGGAGGAAGTTGCTGAGAGGGCGCCTGAGAAGGTGTCGCTAGTGGTTGAAGTATCTTTGGACAAAAAGCCGACGAGCTTTCAGATTACGCCTGCACATTCAACTATTATTCTGCCAGCGTTTGAGTTCACACCTTTTCTGGCATCGCTCAGGAAGAGCGGGCGACTGACTAATGCTTTGGAGAAGAATATCATTGGAAGCTTGATTTACGCGGGTCTGCATAGGAAAGTTTGGCTTACGGGCGAAGTGAAGAAGGTAACCGCCTTCCTGAGAATCTCCGAGGCCAAAGGGAAAAAGAATCCTAGGCGCGTCAAGCCTGAAGGTGAAACTGCCGGGAGTTGGCAGGCATTCCTGAGGTTGATTCCACACTTTGAATGCAGTGACGAGTATCTAACCAGGTATTACTGGTACCGATGGTACGGGATTTGGCTAAATACTATTCCAGGGGGGATAACGAAGAACTATCCATACCCTGCGGTAACCGAGGGAATAGATTATTTTCGCGGAGTGATTACTTATAGCTTGATGTGCCACGTGCGGGAAGCGAAGTGGCTAAAGGATCCCGGGCTTGCGCAGGGATGCGTTCTTACACACTTCAAGCATCAAACCAAAGCAGGACACTTCGCGGGGCATATTTACCTTAGTCACGTGCAAGACGAGCACTTCTATTTCACTGATTGGGGGGGCGCGATGGAGGAGCTCTTAAACCATCATCCTGACAAGAATTTTGAACGTAAAGTCTATAACTCCTTAAAGAGGTACCTTCAGTACTTCATCCGAGAGCGGGACAAAGAGCACTCCCATCTCTTTGACGTTTGGAACCAGTTTGAGACGGGGCAGGAATTCTCGAGTAGATACCTTTTCGCGGACAAACACTTTGACTCCTACGGGTGGGAAGATAAACTTAGGATGAAGGGAGTGGATGCGACTTTTTACGTTTGGAAACTGGTAGACTTCCTTGCCCGCCACGCAAAACAGTTGGGCAAAACGAGGGAAGCGAGAAGTTTCAAAGGTCTCACCGCCCAAATCGCAAAGCAACTGCGCGAGAATATGTGGGATAAGAAGAAGAATTTCTTCTTTGACTTTGACACAAGAAGCAACCAGCGTTCGCCATTCTTTTCTGCAGTAGGTTTCTATCCGCTAGGATGCGAGCTTGCCACGCCCCAAATGACTCTCCGCGGGATAAAACATTTGTTTGACAGAAAGAAGTTCTGGGCGCCGTATCCGACCCCCACCTCTCCCTTGGATGACCCCCATTTCTCCCCGGACGCCTTCTGGCGAGGCGAGCGGGCGAACTGCCCCTGGAATGGACGCGTTTGGCCAATGGTGAATAGCCATATCGCGGAAGTGCTAGCTTACGCTTCCGAGCTTGACTCAAATTACCGAAAGAAACTGGCGGATTACGCGGGCGCATTCATAAGAATGATGTTCTTTGATGGCGACGCGAAACGTCCAAATTCCTTTGAACACTACAACCCGTTTACCGGCGATCCTTCCGCTTATCGCGGTATAGACGATTATATGCATTCCTGGGTTGCGGACCTGATTCTCAAGTATGTTGCTGGCGTGCGCGCCACTGGGGACAAAATCCTCATTGACCCGCTTCCTTTTGGCTTGGAGTGGTTTATATTGAAGGACGCGGTAATTCGCGGAAAACGCATTAGCGTTTTGTGGAACAGGACCGCGGAAGGAAAGTCTGCTAGCGGTTACAGGATAATCATCAACGGAGAAACCGCGTTCCATTCAAAGAAAATTCTAAAGTGGGAGATGAGGATTTGAGGTTTCACAGGTTCAAGCGAAGGTGGTTTATGAGACCAAGCCTATTCATAATTTTGCTAACACTGATAGTTGCCCCTCTTCCACTTAACACTTGCGCCAGCGCGCCGAAGGACAAGGTTAGGCTGAGAGTAGTTTTCTGGGCAGGCATTGAGGAGCAGAAAGCGGAACAAAAGAACATCAGCGAATTTATGGAACAGAATCCGGAAATACAGGTAAGCCTGGAATCCATTCCCGATAACTACCTGGAAAAACTTGTAACCGCATTTGCCGCTGGGAAGCCCCCGGATGTGCTTCTCCTTGATAGCGTCATCATTCCAAAGTTTCTTGAGGCGGATGTCCTTCTGGATATGAGACAGCATCTGGAGAAAAGTCCCCAATTTGACGAGAGGGTATATTTCCCGGAAGTATTCAACATCGCGGTGCGTGACGGGAAAACTTACGCCCTGCCGAAAGACTTCACGTCAATGGTCGTCTATTACAACAGAAGAATCTTTGACGAGGCGGGCGTAGCTTACCCACGTAGCGGATGGACTTGGGACGATTTCTTGGCAACAGCTAAATCTCTAACCAGGGTTACCGGCAACCCGCAAACGGATAGATACGGCTTTCTTGTGACCCCCTATGCGTATCAAAATATCTTTTGGCTTTGGCAGAACGGGGGGGACATTCTTAGCCCGGATGGAACGCGGGCGGTGGGATATTTGGACTCCCCTGAAAGCATTGAGGCAGTTAAGTTCTACACCGAATTGGTCACCAAGCATAAGGTCGCACCTGACCCTACAACGAGACTCGCGCTGGGGGGAGAGATTTTCCAGACAGGAAAGGTTGGAATGGTCGTTTCCGGTCACTGGTGGATACCAAGCCTAAAAGAAAGCAGGACAAAGGACTTTTCCTTAGAGAATATAGGCGTTGTGGGTTTGCCGCGAAGAAGAGCACAAGTTACCACCATATACGAATCTGGTTGGGCAGTGGCTAAGCTAACTAAGCACCCTTCTGAAGCGGTCAGGTTAGCCCTTTATCTATCCCAGGCGGAAGCGCAAAGAAGAAGGGCGGAAATTGGGCTTGCCATTCCTGCGGTTATTTCGGTGGCTAATGAGGTTGCAAGGAAATTCCCGCTAGAGAAAGTTTTCCTTGAGGAAGTTAAGCACGCTAGAGCGCCCTGGGGAACTAGAATTTCCGAATGGAGCGTGGTAGAAGACCTGTACCGGGAAGGAATTGAAAGAATTTTACTCGGATACGCGACAGCGGAAGAGGCAATGCGCCGAACCGCAAAGCTGATTGACGCGGAGCTAATACTTTCTAGGCAGAGAGGAAAATGATGATACGAAGAGCCTTTGTTGTGCAGTTCACCATCGCGGTGTTTATTGGCGGATTAACCGCAGGTTCAAGGGGGCAGGAAGTGAATCCATTTGGCTTAAGTGAAAACGACTTCTCACTATGGCGGATTGAGAATGCCGGCTACCCGTTCAAGGGCGAGAACGGTTGCTATCCCATTGGGAACGGAATCGTCTTTGCGCACCTAGGGGTTGATGAAGACTTTAACACTCTAAGGGGAGTAACGGGACCGGGCTATCAAATACGAGGGGCTGACGGAGATCCGGTTTACTGGCAGGATGGCGAATGGGGGGCACTCGGAATTAGGATACTCAAAAACGGCAGGGAGCAAGTAAAGTGGCAAACCCAAACTATTAAGAGATTAAGGCGGGCACCCGTAGTTACGGTAAGTCAGATTTCTGATGAAATTGAGCTTCACAGCCTAACTTACGCACCTCCGAATAAACCAGTGATTATTAGGGAATTCACCCTGATTGGAGGAAGACTAGCCCGAGCTTTTAAGCCTATGATTCAAGTAACTACCCCGCCTACTGGGGACAAACGAGAAGATGGATGGTTCTCCCTTAGCGGTTCAGCCAAGTTCCTAAGAATATACTCCACGGAGGAACTAAGGCAGGCGGATGAAGGGAATTGGTGGGCGGACGCGGTAAATCCTCGCCAGGGAATCAAGTTTTCAATCGTCTATCAATTCTCGCTCAAGGATAAGGCTGAGCCACCGGTTAATGCGGACGCTATACCCCACCTAAGAAGGGAAACGGTTGACTGGTGGAGGGAGTGGAACGAGGGAAACGTGACCTTTGAGACCCCCGACCCCAAGTTCAATGACTTGATGAACGAGCTTCCGATGCTAATTGAAGTGCAACGGGACGGGCACTCCGGGGCGGTATCGCCGATGGTTTCCTATCACGGATTCTGGATAAGGGATAGCAACGGGCCCATTTTGGCGCTTCTGGCTAATGGCAAGCATAACGAGGTTCGGCAGATGCTGGAGTATTACAGGAAGGCGGTCTGGCATTACAAGTTTTCCCATATGTTGGTTCCCCTGGATTTGGAACTTTCGGATGTTCCCAATGATGCCGACTTCGCCAGCGTTGGAGTTGAGCACGCAGAGGTGCCTAGCTGGATTATCCTCCAGCACTACTGGTACTTCAGGTATACGGGGGACAAGGGATTCGTTAGATCCGCTATGCCCCTCCTTAAGAGAAACCTCTTCGGGATGCCCCTTGATGAAAACTTCGGCGCAAAGTTCCACGGCGATGAAACTTACACACACGGCGCTCTTTATTCCACATACGACCGCGAGGAAAGCGGGAAGATTGGCTATCCCAACGGTTACATCCCCACTGAGTTTTTCAGTCTGGACAACACGCTACTGCACCGGGAAGCCTCCCTCGTCCTCGCGGAGATGACTAGAGCGGTTGGGGATGAGCCTGCCACGAGAGAAACGGATGCGCTTACGGAGAGGCTTGATCGGATGGTTCAAAACTACAAGCTTGAAAATGGCGCTTACGCCCCTGCGGTTAGCACCACGACTAAAGAAAAATGGTTCCTCCCGTTTTCTAACATCAGTTTGAGGAAGTACTGGCTCTGGCTATCGCCAATAGAGGAAGACGGGTGGAAAGATTACATATGGGCGAGGGACGAGATTCTTGCCCAATGGAAACAGGGGACAACACCGCTTTCAGGCTACTCAACCGGGCATAATCTCGCCTATTGGTTAGTTTCAGCAGGCATTCTAAGTGCACCCGAGGGCGAATCCTTCTTACAACGAATGGCTGAATCCGCAACGCCCGAAGGCGCGTGGTGTGAGGTGTATTCGCCCGCGGGTAGACCGGTAGCAATTTACGGACGAATAAACCGCGTAAGACCCTGGGAGAGCGGAATCAATTATGACGCTATATTGCGATACCTCTCGGGGTTGAATTACACCGCGAACGGCGAGTGGACACTCTCGCCAAAAGTTATCCGAGAGTGGAGGTCCTACGCGATAAGGAATCTGCGGGCAGGCAACGCGATTTTTGACCTTGAAGTAAAGATGGACGACGAGGGTTTCGTGAATATGAACGTTACAATCCATCCAGAAGGGGGAATACCCAGATGGAATCCACTTAAGAGGCTTAGGAGCCTTGAGCAATTGGGCGTTCAGCTGGAAAAAGTGCCGAGGGTTGAACCTAAAACGGGCGATGGAAAGAAATTGCTCGTGCTGACAAAGGATAACTCATTCAAAAATGTAATTTTAATGGATTCCCGCTTGAAAAAACTTAAGGATAGCCAGATTCAGGCTTGGGACATTGGGATGCCGTTCACAATTGAACAGCTTCGTTCAACACTTCTAAAAGCCAATAAACCAAGAATTCCATATCTCTACCTTGACCGCGCTATTAGGAAATACGATAGGAGGAGCTTCAAGGACGCGAAGTTCTGGGAAGGAGAAGGGCTGAAGCAGTTGTTAGCTGACTATGAAAAGGCTGGAGGAACTGTGATTGATGAACATTCGCTGAAGATTGACCCAAAAGGAGGGTCGTTAACCCTTAATCTGCTAGTCGTCCTTTATACGAATACTTTCACTTGGAAAATGACAGAAGAGGATATTGAGAACTTCCATAAAGAAATCGCCGAGTGGATAAGCTGGATGGATGAGGTGGGAAAGGGGAAATTGCAATTAAAGCTTGATTATCTGCAAATTGATAGGTGGCTTCCCCCGCTTCAAAGCGGTCCCCAGGGGGCAGGAATTTACTGGATGAGCTGGAAAGACGTTGAAGAGGACTTGGCTTTACGGGGAATACCAAGAAACTACTACGATAGCTTCGCGGTTTTTTGGGCGTGGGACAGAGACGCAAGAGAGGACGCCCAGCAAGCCTACGGTGGCGCTGCGGAGGGACCCGGAGAGGATGTGGCTTTGCTAGGTGAACCTTCAACGATGAGCTACTTCGGAAGCGCGGTTCTCAAGTCTCATCCCGACCGCGTGAGCAAGGTGGCGCTCCACGAGTATCTCCACAACGTTGACGCGATGTTCACGGTTGCCGGAATTCCAGACGCATTCATAAGCAGCGATGATATGGCAAAAAGTATGCAGAAGCTACTTAAGGAACGACCCGGGGCTTTTGAAGCCCTTGGCTACACTGACGAGGATATGCTTCGGCTGGCGGAGAAGGAGTTGAGGAAAGAGGCGGGCTTCCCCTGGCGGACGCAGATGGTTTTTTATCGTTGGCTGATGGAGCGGACCCCGAAGGAGGATTTCCTAAGGGTTTTTCCAAGCATCGGCGCCTTGAAGCAAGGGGTGGAAAGAAGGAGGCTCTATGAAAAAGCATTTTTGCGAAACGAAGCCATTTTTTACCAGGTAATTTTCGACCCCAAGGAGGGCAAGAAGCTAGGCCTGGAGCGGGAAAGTCTCACGGACAAGGATGACGATGCGGACTTTTTGAACCTTGAGAAAACGGTCTGGTTTGGTGGTATTTATGGCGAAAATGAACACGTCAGCCGTTACATTGAGTGGGAAATAATTGCGCCCGAGAAAAACGTTATCTACCTGGACAAGCCCGGAAGAACCATCGAAATGCTCCTCCGCGGAGCAGGGGTAAAAGGTGAGGTAATCCAGGAAAAGGTTCGGGTTGAGGCGGAAACTAGAGGGAAAAAGTTCCGCTTCACGCATCTTGGCGATGGGCGGTTTGAAAGTGAAACCCTTGACGTGGATGGAGGTGAGCACGAGATTGTTCTTACAGCGGAGGTACCAGGCGTGGTCATCTCTCCAGTGAAAGTCACCCTTCTTGCAAAGCCTAGTTGGGACGTGAAGATAGCTTCCCCGCTATCCTTCCCGATGGGGAGGAGTAACGAGGCGCCAATTGAACTTGCTAGCGATGCACCCTCGGCGGAAATTAGCGTATCTGCCAGGGCTGAGGTTTTCAATAATCAGCTCCTTTCTGGGCTGGCAAGAAATGGCTTTGTTTCCGACCATCTCCGCATCGGAAAGGATGTGCCTGAAAAGCTAGAAAGGCTGGATGACGGGAAGTACCACTTTAACCTGCCTGAGCTTCCGCCGGGTAAACACACCTTAGAAGTAATCGTGGAGAGGAAAAGCGAGAACGGAGAATTCGCTTATAAGCACAGGTTTCCTCTGGAGATAACCACGGAAGGCGTGGAGTTCGTCATCGGCTGTGCGGGGGACCCTCCCGGAACCGCAAGGCTCATCCGGGCGAACAAGCGACTCTTGCCAATCGTGCCCGTCATTTGGGAAGCAAATGGGGAACCGCGCTTTCTCCCCACAGACGGGGAACGCTACCTTCTACCCAGCGGGGATAAACCCCCTACCCAAGTCTACCTTTACCGAAGCGGGAATATTTCTGTTAGGATAAAGAGTATATCAGCGCTTCAGAAGGTGCCTGAGTGGAGTGATAATGGCGAGAAACAGCGTTTGCTTTTAACCGCGCATAGATTGGAGAAACCCCCAACGCTTGACTCCCTTGAAGAGCTTTCTACCCCGGACATTTTCTTGCCAGGGCTTGCCTATGAAGTGCAAGGAAAATGGGAAGGCGAGGAGGATTTCTCGGGCAAACTTGGGTTCGGCTATGACGAGGACAATCTTTACATCTGGGGCAGGATAAGGGATGACCAGCTTCGCGCCGGCGGAACGTGGGATTCCGATAGAATTAATTTCGTCTTTGATGCGCTGAACAATACGACAACCTGGGACTACCCGGACGGACCCACTGGCTACAGCGGATGGAGGAAGGATGATTACTGGGTGTTCGCCAACCTTCTCCAGGAGAAGCCTGAGATTACGCGGATGGGCGGTGAGACCGCTACCGGCGGACTTGGCTTCTGGGGGCAGGTAAAAGACGCAAGCGCTCAGGTTGAAAGGACGAATAGTGGTTACCGATTCGTCCTCGCCCTTCCCTTTGAATCACTACCGTATCTAAAGCCCAAGCCCGGAACAGCCATCGGTTTTGGGGCGTTCTACTCCGATTGGGATGACGCTTTAACCGAGGTGATGTTCGGGGCTAAGTTGCCAGCCTCGGGTGGAAGCGTCGTATGGACCTACTGGGATTTGGGCATCTTATACTTCGCAAGATGATTAGCTGGGAAACGCTGAAGGAGGGGTTTGAAATAGCTTTCGGCGAACCGCCAAAGTTTATGGCGCGCGCTCCCGGGCGAGTAAACCTCATAGGAGAGCACATTGATTACATTGGTGGGCACGTCCTCCCGATAGCGGTTGACAGGGGAGTGGGAGCGGCGATGGGCGAAACCCGCGGAGAACTGAATGAAGTTATTAGCAAGCAATATGATGCGCGGAAGGATGGGGAAGAATTTAAGAAGGTTCAGCGCTTTGTCCAAGAACTGCAGGCGAAGCTAAATTGCCCGCCAATCAAGCTCTTCGTGGACAGCGATTTGCCAGTTGGCGCTGGGCTTTCCAGTTCGGCGTCTTTCAGCGTTGCAGTTTCCTCCGCTATGATCCGGCTAACGGGAGAGTCATCACTCTCCGCCCTCAGGCTTGCGGAACTATGTATGGAATCAGAGCATTCGGCGCTTGGAACAGGTTGCGGACTTATGGACCCCTATACCTCATTATTCGCAGTGAGGGGGTGCGCCCTGCTCATTGATTGCGCGGAAAAGACTCATAGATTGGTTCCTTGCCAATTCCATAGTGCCAGCCTGGTAGTCATAAACAGCGGACAACCGCGAACACTCGCAGAAAGCGGATATAACCAGAGAAAACGGGAGTTAACCGAAGCTTTGGAGAAAGTAAAGAAAACCGTCTCCGGCGAAGGGCGCATTTGGGGCTTCAAAGACGAAGCGCTATCCGCTCTTCCAAAGCTACCTGAGACGCTTGCCCGAAGACTAAGGCACGCGCTCACTGAGGATGAAAGGGTTTTTGAATTCGCGGAGGCTCTCGGGAACAGGGACTTGGCGCGACTCGGTCAACTTCTCTTGGAGTCTCACAAGAGTCTACGCGATGATTATGAAGTCAGCACGAACGCGTTGGACTTCATAGTTGATACACTTCTGAATTCAGAAGGCGTCCTTGGAGCAAGACTAGTTGGCGGAGGATTTGGCGGAAGCGTTCTTGCACTTATAGAGAGTAAGTGCGTTGAAGACGCGCTAGAATCCCTTGCGCAGGCGTACCTTTCCGCCTACCGCCTGCCAATTAAACATTACCTCGTAAGCCCACACGACTGCGCAGAAATCCTCGTGGAGGGAAGAAACGTTCCGGTTGCGGAGTTTCTCCAATCGCGTCCTAAGGCAATCTGAACAAAGGGGCAAACCCCCATCTGGCGTGCATTCTCGCGATCTCAGTATCTGCCTGTGACTTTCCTGATAAGCATCAAGTAGTCAAGCAAATGTCGGGTTATGAGGTATTCGTTGCGCACAAAACGATGTCCATTCTCCCCCAAGGTTTCCCTCAAATCGTCCCTGGCGAGGAGGAAACGTGTCCAGTAAGCGCACCCTTCAACGGAGTGAACAACGTAACCGTTGAAGCCATCGTAAATCTGGACGAGAATCCCTCCCGCGGCTCCCCCAACTACAGGTTTTCTTTTCCAGAGCGCTTCGGTAACCGTTAAGCCGAAGCCTTCCCTGGTGCTCTTCTGTATGACGATATCAGAAATTCGCTGAAGAGCGTTGACCGAAATCTTATCTAGTGGGTCAAGTTGAACTATGTGAATGTTCCCGTCATCGCCAACCTTTTCAAGAACCTTATTCAGAACTTCCATACTTTCAGGGTCGTCACTAGCCGGAGCACCCGCAAGAATCAACCTGCACGGCGTTTGCTTTCTAACGAGGTTGAAAGCGTCAATAACCCCCAGCGGATCCTTGAAAATATCAAACCTGCTAACCTGCAGGACTAAGGGCTTGTCCTTCGGGATTCTGAAGTTTTCAAGGACATCCTCTATCTCTTCATTGGTCAAATCACGATTCTTATCTGAAAGCGGATCAATTGACGGGCAGATAAGGTACTGTGGGTGTTCCAGCGCCTGGGAGAAACTGTTCAGGGTAAATACCGAGGCGTCGTACATTCCCACATAATCCTTCAGGAAACGCCATATCCGCCTGTTAGGATGGGATAGGTCTATATGGCACCGCCAGACCCAGGGGCAGGACTTATCCGCGTATGCTATGAGCGCGGCAGGTTGGGGGTCGTGGATTAAAACCATATCACGCTTGAAGTCAATTCTGCCCGCGTTAATCTCGTTCACCTTGCGGTACTCTTCCAGCTCTTCCTCGCTGAATTCACCTGGAAGTCCCTGCAAAGTATTATGCATTTTCTTTGTGGTCTTGAAGAACTCGCCGGTGCCCTCAATGACCGCCCATTCAGTTTCTACCCCAATTTCATTCAGGAGAGGAACGAGTCTTTGAAGGATCTCCGCCACCCCGCCTCCTTCTCGCGTGGAGTTAACGGTCAAGAGGCGAAAACCTTCTAATCCCCTTGCGAGATTCTTAATGGCACGGATCCTAGCGGTGCCAACTATCGGTTCGTAATCGTCTAAGGTTATCAATCCTCGCCCTCGCTTCTAAGTACATTGATGACTTTTCTCTTCAGTTCCTCAAGGCTAAGAAGGTAGAAGTCTAGTCCCTGAAGCTGGTCCGCAGTTCTACCATCTTGATTCGTATCTATTAGCCATCTGGAAAAGTCGTCTAGGTTCTCCTGCCTCTTCTGCCTCCCATAAAAGAAGTGGTAATAGATTGTGCTTACACCAACTTTGTCCAGGCAATCCGCCAACTCTTCCACGTTTCTCGCCACCAAACCCGTTTTAATCTCAAAAAGAGTGCTCGTTTCAAAGTAGAACTCAAAGCCGGGCCGAGCGACTGGTACTACTGGCATTTCAAAAAGATAATCCTCAACTAGCGCCACCAGGCGTTCACGAATCGCCGAGAGATCTATGCACTCGCCCAGCGGATCGAAGTTCGCAAGCATTTCCGCCAGGCGGTAATCTCCCAATCCCTTCGCGCTCCAAACCGCAAAGTCATTTGGAAAATGGGATTGCTGATAGGTAGGCTTGAGGAAACACCTAAGAAGATGGTGGTGTATTATCTCTTCCTCAACTTCTCTCAATGCGTGCAGAAACTCCTTTAGGTTGGATGCAGACCGACCTGTAGGGCTCGTCAGTATGCAGCATTCCATAAGCTCAAAAGGCTTTATGAAAGAACTGTCCGGGGATTTAGACATAGCGTTCGCCAATTATAATCATCGTTCTTGAGGTCATATCTCCCCAATGAACGGAAAGATCTTTTCCGTTAATTATCATTGCCAATTCTTACCCAGTTTCCATTCGTTTAATTCATTTCGCGGAGCTGCGGTTTAGACCGCCTTACACGTCGCCAAGCCGCGTTAGAATTGGATAAGCCACTACTGGCAGATTCCATATACTATCCCGTCAAGGTAGGTTATTATAAAGGTTTAAAGTAGCGATTAGAAATTGCGCAATAGCCCTTGGTGACGAGACGAGAAATTTGGCGGAAGATTTAGAAGCGCTCCTACCCACTCTGATACTGATTCCTCCTCTGCGGTTGACTTCTTGGAACGCGTTCTCGTCCGTAAGGTCGTCACCGGCGTAAACGATATGCCCGTGCTCAGGGAACCCAATAGCGCGGAGGATGAAACTAACCGCCTTCCCTTTATCCCAATCCACATTAGGAAGAATCTCCCGTACACACTTCCCAGACTGCAGGGTTAACTTCGGGTATTGCGCAACCTCCTCTTTAATCAGGCGAGCGATTGCAGTTTTACCTTTAGATGAAACCTCACGAAAGTGGATCGCAATGGAGAACTTTTTATCCTCAACGAACGCGCCGGGGAACCTGCTTGCGACACGCCTCATTCTAGACTTTACGTTTGCAAGTTCTCTAAGGAAGCTATCAATCCCCGGATAAGTGAATACTTTGCCTTCGCACAACACCTGTAAACCGTGACAACCAGCAAGAATAGGAACGTTTACGCCTACTCTTTTCTTTAAGTCCGACAGGGCTCTTCCACTTACCACCCCGACCTTGATGCCAGGGTCTTTTCGGGAGCGCTTGACGAGGGAGGCAAGCGCGGATTTAGCTTCAGGAACTATTTCAGCGCGGTCTGGCTTCTTGACGATGGTTGAAAGGGTGCCGTCAAAGTCAAAAAGGAGAACCACAAAGGGGCGTTTTGTCCCTGTTAGATATTCCTTAATGACGCGGAGGATGCTCTTCGCCGCGAGTTTAGCAACCATTTACTGAATCGCCCGCAAGAATGATTCAAGCCACCAGTATATATCGTTTCTTTCAACGTGGTGTCTAAGCCTCTTCATCCTGTTCGTCCTATCCTCCGCTGACATCGTCACCGCCTCATAAATCGCCTCCGAGGTACCGTCAAGGTCGTAAGGATTCACAATTATAGCGTCCGCAAGCTCTGTAGCGGCGCCTGTGAACCTAGATAGAACCAAAACGCCCTGCTCATCGTTTCTACAGGAAACGTACTCCTTAGCGACCAGGTTCATTCCGTCTCTAAGGGGAGTAACGAGCGCAACGTCAGCCGCACTGTAATAGGCAACTAGCTCCTCCTGGGGATAGCTCTCATAGCGATAATCAACGGGGATACACCCCTTGCCGCCAAACCGCCCATTTATGTGACCGACCATCTGTTCCACTTCATAGCGCATTCTTGCGTATTGATGCACCCTTACACGACTTGGCGCTGAAATCTGAATTAGCGTGACCTTCCCAACCACGTCAGGGTGCCTTTCAAGCATACTGTTGAACGCTTTCAGCCGATGAACGATGCCCTTCGTGTAGTCAAGGCGATCAACGCCGAGAAGGATCGTATTCGCGTGGTAGTAACTACGAATGTCCTGTGCCTTATCAATTACCTGCGGGTTAGAGGCTAGGAAAGAGAAGCGCTGATAGTCTATGCTTATCGGAAGACTCGCGACCTTTACAACCCTGTCATCTACATCAACTGTTTGCTTGGCTAAATCGTATCGGAAATCAGTCAGATCGCGAACTGAATGCATAAAGTGGGCTGAATAACGCGGGACGTGAAAGCCTATGACGTCAGAACCTAGCAAGCCTAAAAGCAATTCCTTCGCATGCGGTTCAACCTCAAAAATATCCTCGCTAGGAAAGGGTATGTGAAGGAAAAAAGCCACTTTGGCTTCTGGGAGAGCCTCACGAACAAGTTTGGGCACTAGCATCAGATGGTAATCGTTTATCCAAACTAAATCGCCCGATCGGTATTCACTGATTATCGCCTCCGCAAACCTCTCATTTACGCGCTTGTAGCATAGCCACTGATTCTCGTCAAACTCGCACAGCTCCTGAAAGTAGTGAAATAGGGGCCAAAGGCTCTTATTTGAGTATCCCAGATAATAGTCGTCAACCTCTTCTCTGCTTAAACCTAGAATCCTAAGGTCATAACCGGACCCCTCGTCCTCCCCTGAATCAATGGATAACCTGCCAGGAACTTCATCGTAAGTCCCGCTCCAACCGATCCACGAACCGCCAACTGACACAAGTATAGGCTCCAAAGCGGTAACCAACCCTCCCACGCCCTTTTGTATCTCCACCCTCCCGTCTTTAATGCCCACGCGATAGGGCAGTCGGTTGCTGACGACAATTAATCGTGACGGAAGGAGCTTGGCTTCCACACCCTTTTTCTCAAGACGAAGCTTCATAAACGGCTGAAAGAGGGAAACTAATAGACTATTCTAGCACATCGAAGCCTAACTGATATTTAGGCAGGCGAGGGCGACCTGTAATCTAACTTATGAGGTCGTCTCATTTCCTGTTGGGGTTTGTCAATATTAGGTTGGGAAACCGCGGTAACGCACCGATTTCCCTAAGCCAATTACGCTTATAATGCTTATCAGCCGGCTAGATAAGCCATCAATCCTTGCTACAGGTTCTTCCCCTTGCCTGCGGACGAGCTGTTCTAAGGGCGTCAAGCATTGCCGGCTCTGTCTCAGCCATTTCCTCGTCTGATGGAATTTCTCTTTCTGCCTTCTCGCCCGACGGAACTCGCTCTACGCCAGAATAAACGGCAAAGAGGATCCCTGGTATGAACCCCAAAGTTCCCGAGAGAAGAGCATCCCTAGGCATAACGGTAATGGACCTAATCAGAATAACCAACGTGCCCCAAACAAATATCCAGAGGATAGAGAATAACAGAGCGAAGCTAATGGTCAGAAATAATCCTAGCTTAAACCTGAAGTGCCTCGTGGATCTCAAGGCTAGATAGTTTCACATCGCTCTTTGCTATTTTGCACTCCTTATACTAGATTCACACACATTGGCGTAGAATTATAGACGAAGAAGGAAATCTTAGCGCATTAAAGCGGTTCAGGGAAATAAACGCTAAGCCAAAGCGAAACTCCGTAAGATGATTTGAGAACTCCCTTTGAACACAGTCCCCATTGGCAATTCATCATAAGGCTACTCATAAGGCTACTAGACCTTAGAATCACAACAGTTGAGAAAGGTTCCAATTTCCCCGGGGATTCCTTGCCGGACAGTGCGCACGTAATCGGCAGGCAACCCGTGCTGTATCTTGCCCGCGCATAAGGGACGCGGAAGTATACAGGGGAGAATACCAACGGGGCTGAGCTGGGGAGCAGGGATTCGAACCCCGATAAATGGATCCAGAGTCCACTGTCCTACCGTTAGACGACTCCCCAGCCACCTACTTAAATGATAACAGCAGAAGTTAGCTGTGTAAACGATGCGGGATTCCGTCTTCACAGAAAACTAGCGGAACGTAGACTCCTATCGTTAGGCGCCACTCTACTTGACCTTAACCTATTCAATCCCTACGAGTATCTCAGCCCCGAAAGGCTGTAAGAGTACGGTGGAGGTCTTGGGCAGAGAAACGGTCAGGGAACGCAGACACGATTCAGCTTCCTCTAACTCTAAATGGTGGAAACCCCAGGCTTCCACCTCGTCCCTCGCAAGGGAGGAAACGAGGAATATCTTTGATGATTCCCCTACCGTTAAAAGCGAGAGTATCAGATGAGCCAATGGCTCGTATCCCTGTTTCAGTCTCTCAACCAAGTCCTGCCTATTTACGCCTTTCCAACTAGCGAATGCGGAATGCCCCAACCCCTCCGCACATTCCGCGAAGAACATCACGGTACATTCTTTGTGCAGAACAGCTTCAATGGATTTCAGCGCCTTATGAGCCTGGTAGAGATTCAAATCGCGCGGATACCCACCTGCGCTCAAAATGACGACCGAAGGTTTTTCTCGGACTTTTACTGAGAAGTGCTTCTCATAGAAGACGCAAGCCTGCCTATGAGAGCTTACAGGGTTGCCAGAGAAAAAGGCGGAGAGGTTGCCTTCAAGGTTCAGTACGACGTTCACTGAGAATGTAGGCGGCAAATGGGGAACAATCTCAAGGAAATCCTCGTAAACCGGGTTATGCTGAAGGTTGCCCGGTTTGCAGTAAGGGTTGAAACTACCTTTCACGCAATCAAGGGAGAGCCCGTGATTGTGAATTACTCCCTTCTCGCCCGCTAACCCAGGGAAAATCGCCTTGACCCCACCCGTAAAACCCGAGAAGTAATGGTAAGTAACCGCAGTCGTAGTGACGACCAAATCAGCGTTCACCACACTACGGTTGACGAAGAAGTCTGTCCCCCGAGAACTCCTGCCGAGGAATACCAAATTCCCCTCGTCCCTCGCGTCGTGGTTCAGGTAATCGACTCTCTCTCCTAGGTGGTTATGCATCGATTCCGGAGACGCGGGCTTATGGGTACCGAGTGCGACTATTGAGGCAACCTCTGCGGAGGGAGTGGAATGTTCCCAAACGTACCGGTAAAGGGTTGGCAACCACTGCGGGTAGGCTAGTTTCCGTGTCACATCCGATAGAACCAATAGAACTCGCTTGGAGCCTTGAAGCAAACTTGATAGAGGAGGAGAATTAATCGGCGCGTCTAGCGAAGCTTGCAGGGCTACGGACGGATTATCAATCGCCTTCGGGTCGTGGACGATGCAAGGTTGCACCTCCCAGTTACAAATGAGCGGGACCCGCCTCCTACCGTAGGGTATGGAGAGTTCTTCCCTTGCCACTATTCAATAATATCAGCAGTGTTTGAGCACTCGCCCTTCTTTCAGTATAATGGATGCATCTAAGCATGGGAGTGAGCTACCTCTGGCGTCTCCGCAAGAGACCAAAATTGGCTAAAAAAATGGAGGAGAGCATAAACCTTCTCGCTGAAGCACTGGGCATAACCGGCAACAGGGAACTGAACGTAATCATTTGCGGGGATGCCCTTTTACGAAAGTTAAACAGAGACTTCCGGGGGAATGACGAAGTAACTGACGTTCTTTCATTCCCGATGGACTCTGTGGAAAACTTGCTGGAAAGAAAGGGACCCACTGGAATTCGGCTAAAGAGAGGCAAGGATGCCTTAGTTTTGGGCGACGTTGTCGTAGACTTCAGGCAGGTTGAGAGGCAAGCGGTCAGGAACGGAAATCGGTGCGCGGATGAGTTTTTTGCGGTGACCACGCACGGCATCCTGCACCTTCTTGGTTTTGACCATAGGGAGAAGCGGGGTTGGTCAGAAATGACGAACATAGAGAAAAAGATCCACGGAATCTTTCAAGTTGAGGTAGAGAACTTTGGACACTGACCCGTCAGTCCCTTTATCTTTAATACCGCTGGTGGGCGCTGAAAAAGTAGGACTGGTGCTTAACGCGCTACTTTGGATAGCAGTAATCTTCCTGCTCGTTTCAACCGCGTTTATTTCTACCGCCCTTTCGAGCCTTCTGCGCCTTGACTTGGGCCAGATTGCGCCCTTTCAGGAGACGGGCGAAAGCGCAAACGTGAACCGACTAAGAAAGTTACTTCGCAAACCGTCTAAGGTGATTTTAAGCCTGGGGGGCGGAGCTCTTTTCCTGTTTTCACTGGGAGTAACCGTTATGTTTCTGACTCTGGCAAGAAACGTACTAGCTCTTCTCCCCAACTACACAAATTGGGTTATAGTGCTCTTGGTGCTTTGCTTTTTGGCCGCGGTCTTCGCCTTTCTGTTTTTCGGGTGGTTGCTCCCCACTCTTCTCCTTGCGAAAACGGAATTCTTGCTTAAGAACGCCACCGTCATTTACTTGTTTCATCGGGCGAGCCTCCCACTCGTCTTCATTCCATCACTGCTTGCCAACCTGTTTGCCGACCTTTCCAAACTCCCCGAAGCCCTTGGACTGAAAGACTTGGAAGTATATCAAGCTACCGCAGAAGAGGAAGAGGAACTTGAGCACAAAGAAAGAGAGATGATCTCAGCCATTGTTGAAATGGGGGAGACGGTAGTTAGAGAGATAATGACCCCAAGGGTTGATATTGTGGCTATTGATGCAGACGAACCGTTGAAGAAGGTTCTGAAGAGGGTCGCTGACTCACCGTTTTCCAGGTACCCCGTTTACGAAGGGACCGTTGATAACATCATCGGCATCTTGCATATTAGGCATTTGATGAAGACAATGGTTGAAAAGGGAGAAGACTTTCATATTAGGGATATCTTAGCGCCCGCGACGTTCGTCCCTGAAAGCAAAAGAATTGACGGACTTTTGCAAAGCCTGCAGAGAGAAAAGACGCACATAGCAATAGTTACCGATGAGTATGGGGGATTTGCTGGATTGGTGACCATAGAGGACATTTTGGAGGAAATTGTAGGGGAGATTCATGACGAATACGATGTCGCTGGAATTGAACCAGTACAGTATCATACGGATGGAAGTTTCGTGGTTAACGCAATGCTTCCCCTGGACGAGTTCACCGAGAAGACCGGACTTAGAGTTGAGCATGGGGAACACGATACCATTGGTGGACTCCTATACGCAAAGTTCGGACGAATCCCCAAGAAAGGGGATGAAGTCTACATTGACGGTGTGAAGTTCACTATGCTTCTAGTGGAGAGGAACAGGATTAAACTGGTTCAGGTCCGGAAGATTGAAGAATAGTTAAGGCAAGGTGGCGTTCCCCGAAAGCCAACTGCTAGAATCAGGCATTGGTGTGGCAAGATGTCAATTGAAATGGTAAAACCAAGCGTGATTAAACCTCCCACGGGGCCAACCCAGACTTGTAAGGGATGGGTGCAAGAGGCGGCATATCGGATGATTCAACACAACGTCAGTCCTGAAGTAGCTGAGAAACCAGAGGAACTTATAGTTTACGGTGGAACCGGAAAGGCTGCCAGGAATTGGGAATGCTTCTATGGGATACTAAGGGCACTTGAGAGGCTTGAAAACGATGAGACTCTACTTGTACAGTCAGGGAAGGCGGTTGGAGTATTCCGCACTGACGAATCTGCCCCAAGGGTTCTTATAGTCAACAGTGTAATAGTCCCTGCATGGGCTACTTGGGAGAAGTTCAGAGAATACGAGCGAATGGGGCTCACAATGTACGGGCAGATGACGGCCGGAAGCTGGATTTACATAGGAACACAGGGAATTCTTCAAGGCACTTATGAAACCCTTGCCGCGGTTGGAAATAAACACTTTGACGGAAGCCTTCGAGGCAAGGTTGTGCTTACCGCCGGCTTGGGAGGAATGGGCGGTGCGCAACCACTTGCGATTACTATGAACGGCGGAATCGCCATTTGCGTAGAGGTGGACAGGAACCGAATTGAAAGAAGGCTGAAGTCGGGATACCTTGATACTATCGCAGGCAGTTTGGAGGAAGCAATTGAACTAGCGGAAAGAGCAAAGGCAAAGGGTGAGCCACTTTCCGTGGGGCTTCACGCCAATGCGGCTGACGCGCATCCCGAACTTGTGAAACGGGGCTACAAGCCAGACGTGGTTACTGACCAGACTAGCGCGCACGATGAGCTAAACGGCTACGTACCCGCAGGTGTTACCTATGAGGAAGCCTTGGAACTGCGGAAAACTGCCCCGGAGAAGTATAGAGAGATGGCATACGATTCTATGGCTAAACACGTTCGGGCAATGCTTGACTTCCAGCAAATGGGATCCGTTGTCTTTGATTACGGGAATAACATCCGGGGTCAGGTTGCGGAGAATCGTGGGATGAAAGAAGCTTTTAGCTTTCCAGGGTTTGTACAGGCGTATATAAGACCGCTTTTCTGCATCGGGCAGGGACCCTTTAGATGGGTAGCGCTGTCCGGTGACCCACAGGACATTATAGAAACTGACACCGCGCTTATGGAGCTATTCCCGGAGAAGGCACACCTTGGACGCTGGCTGAATCTTGCTCGCGAGAGGGTGAAGTTCCAGGGATTCCCCTCCCGAATTTGCTGGCTTGGATACGGGGAAAGAGATAAGGCGGGACTACTCTTTAATGAACTTGTCAGGAAGGGAAAGGTTAAAGCACCAATAGTTATCGGGAGAGATCATCTCGATTCCGGCAGTGTCGCGAGCCCCAACAGGGAGACTGAAGGAATGAGGGACGGAAGTGACGCAATTGGCGACTGGCCAGTACTAAACGCGTTACTGAACGCGGTCTGTGGAGCGAGCTGGGTTAGTTTCCATCATGGCGGAGGTGTAGGTATCGGATATTCTCTTCACGCAGGAATGGTGGTGGTTGCGGACGGGACCGATGAACAGGAGAAGAAACTAGAAAAGGTACTAACTAGTGATCCCTGGACTGGGATTATGCGCCACGCGGATGCCAATTACGAAGAAGCACTTGACGCTGCAAGGAAGTTTGACCTTAAAGTCGTAGGCAATATGTAGATGGTTAAAAGTGGTGTAACAATCCTTTTGATAGCGGTAGTCTCAATTCTAACGTTTGGTCTGATTAGCTGTTCCACCGCCGAGGAAAACCTGAAAAACAGAGCGGTAGCTTTCTACAACATCTTTACTGGTTCCAATACCAAGAACTCACTTCAGGACTTTCTCCTCCCACCATTTAGGGATGAATTCTCGGAAGGAACCGCTGCCAATAATCTAAAGCTCTTGAGGGAGGCAATGAGGAAGAATCCTGCCGCGGATATTTTGGCGGTCAACCCCGAAGAGGTGGCGCTTATAATCTCAGGAAGATTTGGCGCAACCTGGATAGAGGGAAAGTGGGATAAGCCAATCGCGCAAATGAAACCGATTAAATGGGTAAGGGAAGGAAAAACTTGGTATCTATACCAAGGTAGTCCAGCTCAGGTGGAAAAGTACGGACCATTTCCCACGGAACTTCTCCCAGAAGAGCCACCCATCCCGAAAGTTGATGTGGGCGAGAAGCCGGAAGAGATTAGAGAAGGCATAGGCGAAAAAGTGGAAGAAAGGAGGAAAGAACATAGGCGCTCAAATTAGCCAGGGCAGTCTAGGAGCTTATCCCAGATACTGGAGCTAGATTCCCCTGGAGAATGAGGAATGACCGCCTACCTGCTCTTCTTCACTCCTATCTTAGGACAAATGTCGCTAAGGAAGCACTCACTACATTTTGGGGATACCGGCTGGCATATCTCCTGACCCAGGTTTACGAGAACTAGATTCAGCGTCGCCCAATCCTTCTTGGGAACCTTTATCATTAGCTCTTGCTCCGTTTCAAGGACGTCCTTGGTACGCACCCAACCAAGCCTATTACTGATCCTGTGAACGTGGGTGTCCACGCATATTGCGGGAATTCCAAAGGATACAGACAGAATAAGATTGGCGGTCTTCCTGCCTACGCCCGGAAGCTTGGTCAATTCCTCAAGCGTTTGCGGAACTTCCCCTCCGAATTCGTCTATCAGCGTCTGCCCCATCTTCTTCAGGCTTTTTGCCTTAGTCTTGTAGAACCCAACGGGGAAAATGAGCTTGGCGATTTCCTCCTCGGGTAGGGAAAGAAGTTCCTGGGGCGTTGAAATGACCGAGAAAAGACGCTCGGTAGCCTCAACAGTAACCGGGTCCCTGGTCCTGGCGCTCATTATCGTCGCCACTAGACTTCTGAAGGGTGGAGTTCTGCGCCCGATTTGAAGGGGATGCTTCTTGTAGCGCGCTGAAAGCCTTCTCAGTGCTTTCCCGATTTCAACTCCTTTAGCCATACAAGCCCAGAATTATATCGCCCGGCAGTTTGATTATGCTAAACTCTTTGTTCGTGCAGGTTACGAAAAGCGCAAGCGTTGCCGGAACCACCAGAATGAATAGGGACCTTTTCCGCGTGCCCTTTTCGGTTATTGACATTGAAGCCACCGGTGGAAACCCCAACACTGACAGAATCATTGAAATCGCGGTGTTCATCGTGCAAAACCTGGAGATACAGAAGCACTATCATAGACTAGTGAATCCAGGTCTACCCGTTCCTCCGTTTATTTCAAAGCTCACAGGTATTAACAACTCCATACTAAGGGACAGACCGCCCATAGAGAGGGTACTGTCATCCCTAATAGACTTCTTGGATGGCACGACCCTGGTCGCGCATAACGCGAATTTTGACGCACAATTTCTGAGGAACGTCTGCGCAGAGCACCTCGGCGTGGAAACGTCAAACGGAGTTCTCTGCACGAGGAAGCTATCCAAAAGACTTTTCCCGTGGCTCCCCGGCTACAGTCTTGATACTATTGCGGAGTTCTTCGGTATTGAGATTAGAGACCGACACAGAGCCTACGGGGATGCCCTTGCGACCGTGGACATACTAAATAAAATCATTAGGTACCTGGACTTTAGAGGCGTCAGAAATCTTGAGCAGGTTTATATGATTGAAAACGGTAGGCTACGGTTAGCCTAGTCGCGGAAACCAACTTCAATGAGTGTGGCGGTCGCCACCGCAAGGACTTCCCCAGAGTCATCATCCATTAGTCTAGATGAACACTTGAAAACCTTACCTGAAGCCTTTTCAACCCTTCCCACTGCCCTGAGGTAGATTCCAGCGGGTGCGGGCTTCTTGAAGCGCACCGAGAACTCAGCGGTAACTGCTAACCTACCCAGAAACCTCGCGACCGCATTGCTCATCGTGTCGTCTAGAACCACTGCAATAACTCCGCCGTGCAATACACCACCAAAGCCTTGCAAGTGCGGCGCGGAATAGAACCTTGTCCAAAGCTCCTCACCTATTTTCTCGAACTTAAGGTGAATACCTAAGGTGTTTAGCTCACCGCAGGCAAAACAGTAGTCATTGTCCGCGAAATTCCTGTCCAAAACTCACTCCTAGAATTTTCTTTCAACTTCTAGATTCAAAACGGTCTCCTCCTGAAGCTGAGCCCTCTTTCTAAACACCAGCTCAAGTGAAGCACGATACTGAGGGTTCTTGAAGATTAGGTACTTCAGCGCGACTTCCTGCCTATCATCCAGGGTCGTAAAGAATGTCCTAAGATAGCGGAGTGTAAACTCTTCAGTCAGTTCCTTTTCCACGTTGAGATAGATCGGAGTTCCTTCACGAGTTGAAAGCGTCCTAAGTTCAAATCTCTTGAAGTCAAGACTTTCCTCAAGGAAGCGCGACAACCGACTTGAGGAGAATAGTAGCGCTTCTGTCTGGACTAATGACTCCAATGAGCTTCTTGTCACTTGCCCGGGCATTTCGCCAACGAGCAGGCTCCTGATTGTCTCCTGAGGAAGCGCGGGGGAAGAAGACAATTTAATTGCGGAAAGAGATTCTTCCGTCAAGAGGTTGTTGAAGTGGAAGTAGATAGTTAGGTCCGTGCCTAAGGCATCCGTAGTTACTACCAATGGAGGCACGACTTCAGACAAGGAGGGAAACGCGGTGGAGGATAAGGCACCGGGAATCTCAACCGCCGCAGTCCCAATCACATAGGGAACTAAACCAGCACCCGGGGAGAAGCTAATCCGCGCCGGTTCAACGAGGCGAACCACGTGGTGGTAAACGACCATAGAACCCTTGGGCGCGGTTAGCTCTCCAACGACAATTGGAGCTCCTATCGTGCCCGTTACTTTAAGGTCGCCCCAAAACTCAACTTCCAGCGCAGCAGCGGGATACCTCAGACTGCAATACTCCTCCGCCGAGATTGAAAGATTGAATAGGGTCTCCGCAAGATAAGTCTCTGGGGCAACTTCCCGGGGAGCGGATACCCTAATTTCAGATCCTTTTCTAAGAACTACGTTTCCGGTTAACATAAGCGGGCCTGAACCCCGCTTGTTTACGTTTAGTTCTCCCCTGAGCCCACCGCGAAAATACCGCCTGAAGCTACCGTACTGAAGCTTCTCAAGGGAAACACGCAGATTAGTAGACTGCAAGGTTCTTCTTGAAAAGTTAACTTCAAGGTCTCCTGAGACGCTAATAAAGCTATTCTGCGCATCGGTATAGCTGGGCGAGAAAACAGTATATAGCCTTGCATCTGGAATAACTACGCGATTATCCTCCAGAACCAGCTCTGCAAATATCGCCGGGAAGAGTATTTCGTCTTGGTAGCGAAAATCAGTCAAATCAACTTGAGCGTTACCGCTGATGACGGGCGCTTTTGGAGCGCCCACCACCTGAAGTTTAAGCGAAACATCACCTCCGCTCATAACCTTCGCGTCCGGCAATAAGGCTAAAATAGACTGCGCTGGAAGCCGATCCCCCTCAACGACAAGATTCAAGGGCTTCTCCGCACCCGCCACCGGGATCTCCCCGCTTAGCGTAAGGGACGCGGAACCGATTCTCAGAAAAACCCGAGGGATTTGGATTGAACCATTGGAATAGGTAAGCCTACCCTCCGCTCTTTCAAAGGTAACGTTAGCAACACTAACGCCAGCTCCCGCGCTCTGGAAAGTTCCCACGATTTTCGGAGCACCCTCCACGGTTTGGACAACGGTGAAGCTTGCACCAACTTCCCCCGCGATGGGACGGAGGGATTGGGGAACCAAACTAGAAAACAACGATAGATCCACAAACGGGGCTTCAAGATTTACAAGTCTTTCCTCAGGGTTCTTCCCCCAAAATCCCGAACCGCTCAAGTAAATATCATCGTTGAAAGCCACGAACTCCTTTATATCCAGCCCATTCTTTTCCTGAACGAACGTAGCCCTAACCACTTCAAACGCAGTTCCCAAAAGACTTGCGCGGGCTATACTACCTGATCCCGAAATGAGAGGCTCGGAGATATCCCCAGCCAGGCTTATCTTTCCGCTAAGGTCCCCGGAGATGTCCCCCGTTTGGGTGGCGGGCAGATAGCCTGCGATTGGACCGATGGGAAAAGCGTCAAAGGTCAAATCCAAACTGCAATTGTATGGGTCGCGTAAGCACAGTCCCCCTTCCGCCCTGGCTAACCCTGAACCTAACTTGAGTTCCGCACGGTTTATCCGCACTTCACGCTCACTGCCTGAAAGTGAAAGCACCGCTCTACGTATAGGCTCGTTCATCCAGCCACCTCCCTCCTGAATGTAGGACGCTCGGTAAGAGACTGACTGGGGATTACTCAGGGATGGCTGGGCGCTGAGAGAGGCAGTGAACTGACCGCTTCCCTTCCACGCTTCAATTCTTCCCCCAGTCAATTGAGAAAGGATTGATCCAGCGGGAAAATCCGAGGTGGAAGCTCTTAAGAATACGCCTGAATTCTCCGCATAACCTTCAATCCAAAAGAGGGAGCCGTTCACGTAGAAGCTTCCCTGGTCAACGGCGAACCTGCGCTTTTCCCAGGTCAGCGGTAGAGAAACATCCCGTATGGAGATGCCCTGAAAATTGGAAGGTACACCTTCAACAACCACTTCAGGTATAAGAAGGCGCATAACCGCGAATGGTGAAGCCAATTCTCCGTCCACCCTCCCCACAAGGGACACTGGTTCCGGAAAGGAGAGAAAGCTGGTTCGCACATTAAGTGGTAGGTTGCGGACTTCATAGCCGAGCGCTAGTTCGCCTTTGAAAGGTATTGCACCAAACGCCAAGATATCCGCGGGACCATAGTTGCCTTCCAATTCAAATGATTCCAGTCCCTCCGGGTTTAGGACTCCTTCTGCCTTAGATACTAAGGGCGTCCCCTCAAGAATTCCGGTAACCTCCCCCTTCACATTCATTGAAGGATAGGTGCCGAATACGTTCAGAGAGTAGGTGATGGGAACATTCCTGAGCCTGGCTTTGGCGGTAAGATTGGGCTTCAGTTTCCATCTTCCTTTGACTAGATTGCCAACGAGGTCACCGCTAAACTCAAATGAGGCGGGCAGATATTCATTGTATGGGAGCAAGACAGGCAAACTCGGAAAGACTAGTTTGCCCTTGCCCACGCTAAACCTTAAGAAGCTGGTGGTGCCAGCAAGACTTGCATTTGAGAGATTAACGGTTATGCCTCGGAATTGAGCTTCACCCCCCGTTAGCCTACCTGTCAAAGCAAAAGGCGTGACGCTAAGCTGACCAACCGCCTTTCCCCTCAACCGATGCAGATACATCGCTTCGCCACCGAAAAGCCCGACGGAGCTGTTTAGGTCGTCATACTCAAGCGCAAACACCAAATCGTAGTTAACTTTCTCAAGTGTTCCAGCCCCTGATAATCTCAGCAACCGCCTTCCCTTCCTAACACCCTCAAGGGAAAAACGTACGGAACCCTCAAGGGAAACATTTGCCTTCAGTGTATCAAGAACTGGTTTTCCCCGGTATGAAATGACCTCTGCTGTCGTATCCATAGAAGCAGAGAGCGCCCCCTTCGGGAAACTAAGCGACGCAGTTCCGTCAATGGTCTCGGCTGAGAATGAGCGGACGGACTCTACGAAGTCCTCAATAGGAAAACGAAAGAACTTGAGACTTAGATTAAGAGGTGCAAGACTATTCGCGAATAGGTTTACCCTGCCACTCTTGTAGGCAACTTCCGAGGTTAGCTCAAACCCATTAACACCGCGGGTTATCGTTGTTCTCGGAACGCGGATGTCTTGTTCAAGAGCGCTAGGTAAGATTATGGAACTTGCGAAGAGGTTAAAGGAGGGAACAAGACCGTCCTCACCGCTACGGATTTCAACATTTGAAACCTTAAAGGTTCCATCCTTCAGCGCTAATTCCAAGCTCTTGGGAATAGTTAAGGGTAGCTGAGCTAACGAGAACTCACGCGTTTCTCCCCTCAGGGTGAATTCGCTCTCGGGAAAGGAGAGTTTAAGCCTGAGGTCGGCGGACAGCGGTTCCCTTAGGCTAATCCTCCCACTCAGAGAATTGCTCTCGGCTCTGTATAGGACGCTCCCCGAAAACGCGGTCTTTACGTTCTTAGATGTTCTCGCGGAACCTACGCTCTCGCTAAACTCTTCCGCAGACCTTACTAGATTACCCGTCCATCGTATCCCATACTCTTTTGACGTATTAGCAAGCCCTGATTTGAGAAGTCCACTGATCCGCCGGGAGGCTTCCTTTATCCTCGAATCGATCTCTTCTTGTCCGCCATCAGCCAGTATCAGCGTAAAATCCACGTCCCTGAGGGCTATCCTAACTGTCTTCACTCTCTCCACGCGCGCTTCTTCCTCCTTAAGCTTTTCCACGAGGAGGTCTGTGCTGAAACGCCCGTCGCCAAGATAGTGGAGAGTGATACTTGGATACCTAACATCAAAATTCAGGTCAAGCTTAGAATCATCCTTCAGTATCTGGCGAAGGGAGAAGCGGATTCGCACTGAATTCGCAGTTAATAAAGGTTCCTCCTGCTCTCTTATTCGCACCGCGAGATTTACCAACGTCACTGAGCTTGGGGGCGTAATGGAAACCTTCAGCGCATCGTAACTTATCTCACCTATCTCCGCTTTAGATATGAAATCGTCAATCGCCTTGCGAATGTAACGCTCCACGATTCTGGTTTGAAAATGAGAGAAAAGAGAAACAAACAAGACTCCCGCGAGCAAGACTAACGTGGAAATAAGGAGCAGAAAAAGAGCCCTTTTCCGAGGTTTTCTCACAAGTTAGAAATCCACCTGAATGCCGGCGTTGTACTCATTCGTATCCCCAACATCCTCCACACCTAGTAGTAGATTTAAGCGAGAAGCAATCGGGAGTGAGAAGTAGGAGTTTAGGGTTGGGTTGTTCAGATTGAAGGCGTCCAGGGAAAGGGAATGACCCTTCCTGCCTTGAATATCAAAACCTAAACCTAGCTCGTCCCGATATACACCCCCTCTGAGATGCAACGAATCGGAGACCCACTTGCCGGCTTGGAGGGTTACGCCGGCGTCATCGGGAGTATCCTCTCCCAGGTTATCAACGCCCAAGTCCAGTGTGTTTTCCCCCATAGAAACCCTGGTTTTGACGTCAATGTACGCGTTATCACTGCAAACACCCCTATGGGTACTTTCGTTTCGAATGTTAACCTTACCCTGAACACCAACTCCAGGGAATTCCTCTATCTTGCCTTCCACTTTCTTTAGCGTTTCTCTCAAACTCTTGAGAGTCTCTTGACTTTCTTCCAATGCTTTCCGCCCTTCATGAAAAACCCCCTTTACGTCCGATTTGAAGGTATCGTCTGAGGTAATTTCCGTCAAATCCAACATCAACCGATTAATAAGATGGAGTGTGCTGTCCACTCCGTCCAGAACGGAGCTTACGCGGTTAGGCAAATCCGTTTCCTCAACCAACGACTTGACCTGACCCGAAATTTCCTGGAGATTCGCAGTGGTCAACTTCACGTTTTCCAGCGTCTCAGTCACGTCTCCCTGGCTCGCTCCCAGAACCGAGTCAAAATGTTCCAACACTACCCTTGCGGAATCTATCGTAGAGTTCAACTCCGCAAGCAGGTCCTGCAGGATTCCGCCCAGCCTCTCCTCACTCATAAACGAAGTCGCAACTTCAAGAATCTGGTTAACACGCACGAGAGCTTCATTGGCGTTTGTCACGAGGTCAGTGAGCCCTGGATCTGGAAAGCCATTGAATTTGTCGCCATCCTCCGCATCTCCGAGTAAGAGATCGGGCTTAGGATTATTTCTTATGGATAAATACTTCTCTTCAATCAGTCCCTCTGAAACGATGAAGAATATCGCGTCCCTCGGGAAGGTGATGCCCGGAAAGATTTTCACTTCTGCCACCGCGATGCCTCTATCCGAATCCAAGGAAACCTTATCAACCCAGCCTACGTCAGTTCCTGCCCTACGAACGCTAGTCCCCTTTGAAATGCCTCTAGCATCATCAAACTCCACGAATACCGTGTAACCAGAAGGACGGTTCAGCTTAGTAACTGAACTGTAGGCAAGGTAGGCAAGCACAATGCCTACGATAATGGTTAGACCCAGCTTTACCTGGCGCGAAAGCGTTTGCATCTTCAGACCTCCTGTTAATTTGAGTCAGACCTCCCCCTCACCACTAACAATCATACTAAAGTTTCGTAAATGGGTTCGCCAAGAAAGAGTGAACTCTTCGACCCTTGGATCTTCACTCGTAAGAAGGTTGGAAGGCGACCCAACAAATACCGCGGTCCCTTCAGAGAGGAGATAAACTTGGTCAGCAACCCCCAGTACGCTCTCCAGGTCGTGGGTGACCACGACGCTGGTAATCTCAAACTTCTCGTTCATCTCCTTAACTAGCTCATCCACGAGAGATTTAGTGGATGGGTCAAGTCCTGCGGTTGGTTCGTCGTAAAGAAGGATCTTAGGATGATAGATTAAGGAGCGAGCTATTGCCACTCTTCTCCTCATTCCACCGGAAAGTTCTGATGGTCTCTTCTTTCCCAAACCTTGCAGACCCAGCTCAGCGAGAAGGTCATCCACCTCTGGCTTTACATCCTTCCATCTTCTCCCCTGACGGTAAATCGGGTAGAACGCAACGTTCTCATCAACCGTCAACGAGTCAAAGAGAGCAAGCTCCTGAAACACCAACCCCATCTTCTCCCTTATGCGAACCACGTCGTATTCACTTGATGATCCGATATCCTCGCCGTCAATCAATACTTCTCCTGAGCTAGGTTTAAGGAATCCCATTATCACCCGAAGAAGCGTGCTCTTGCCGGAGCCAGAAGTCCCAATTACTGCGGTTATGCTTCTCTCGGGAACCTCCAGGGTAACGCCCTTCAGGACGAGGTTATTGTCGTATCCAGCTTTGACGTCTCTTAGTTCTAGCATATTAGAAGAAAACAAAAAGAAGCAAAAGGTCCAACAAGAAGATCAACGCAATGCTCAGTACCACGGAATACGTGACGCATCTGCCCACGTCCTCCGCTCCCCTTTCAACACGGTAACCCATATAGCACCCCGTGATCGCAACCACCGCTCCAAAAAGCATAAGCTTTACCAGGCTTGCAAAGAAGTCCCTCTCTGCTACGAAGCGGTCTAGATTGGAGGTGAACGAAGCCAGTGACATACCGAGCTTCTGCTCCGCCATAATGTAGCCAGCGTAGAAGCTGGCGAAACCCGCAAATATGCCCACAATGGGAGTCGTAAATATGAGACCCGCGACCCTGGGAGCGGTAAGGAACCAATGAGGATCAGTTGAGAGCGCTTCCAGTGCTTCTATTTGCGAAGTTATTTTCATTGATCCAATTTCGCTGGTAATCGCCGCCCCCGCTTTGCCTGCAAGGACGATTCCCGTTAGTACTGGCAAGAGCTCCCTAAGCAGAGCCACCAGTAGAAATCCACCCACGTAGGCTCCCGCGCCTCGCTTTCCAAGCTCCTCCGCCAGTAAGTATGAAACGGTTGCCCCTACAAACGCTAGCACCAGCATAGCCAGGGGGATTGAGTTCAAGCCCAGCATTTCCATCTGGCGCAAAGTTAGCCTCAGGCTGAGTTTGCCGGTAAACAGGAAATAGAGGGTTCTCCATAGGTAGATCGCCATCCCTCCCACAAAGTCCAAAGCATTTAGCGCGTATCTCACTCTAGTGAAACTTAGTATATTTGAGGAATAGCGTTTAGTAAAGGAATAACAAAGTCTTCAAAGGGAGTTCCCCCAGGCAATTCGCCTTGAGGGAAGTTCTTATACTCCAAGGAAGCCGTTGTGGGAAGTCCGCAAGCCAAAAGAACCTGTTTCAGCTTCAGCTCGTGGGAGATGCGCGGTAGGCTATGATTTCCTCCATATTGTTGGTAACGAAAAGCATACCATCGTTAATCGCTGGCGTTGAATAAATGGCGCCTCCAATATCCGTAACGACCTGCTTAACCTCTCCGAAGAAGTCCAACACGTAGAGCTTTCCGGAAGTCGTTCCAACGAAAATCCTATCCGCGCTGGCTACTGGCGAGGAGACCACTCCGCCGATATTCAGCATAGGTTGGGTCTCCCACACAAGTTCTCCCGTATCAAGATCATACGCGTGTATCCTGGTTTCTGGGTCAGAAGGCGGGGTCAAAGGAGCGGTACCGAAAACAATGATTCTCTTACCGTCCCCACGCTCTATTAGCAAAGGAGTGCACCTCACACCGCGGTTCGTGGGAATCCTAAGAGCATCTTTAAGGTCTAACGCATTTAGCCGATAAACCCCTTGAGTCCCGTCGCCGGTGAAGTCGGTGCCAACAATAACATAAGTGGGGTCGCCAGGCGGATATGCGATTGGAGTTGAAAAGGTTATGCTTCCTAGATCGTTGCTCACATCGGTTACAGAGCCGTCGCGGTTGGTGTCAAGCCTAAATACAAATCCGTCATCATTCGCCACGAAAATGGAGGAGCCATCCGTGGATGGACTACTCGATATCTTGCTAGAACCCAAGTCCTGCCTCCAGAGCTCAAATCCATTTAAGGCGAAGGCGTAAACCCTTCCCTCGTTACTTCCGACGTAAACTACTCCGCGAAGCACTAGTGGCGAGGACTGAACTACGAGGGGATTCTCAAGAGGGAAAGAAAACTTAGGCTGTACCACCCCCCCGCTAAATTCCAAAACATCAAACCTATTATCCGCGCCCTGAATGATGAATTCACCGTAGAGCGCGGTTGTGGATTCCAACGTAGTTGAAGACAGGGAATAAGGGAAGGATGGGGAAGGGGAAATCCCGGTTTCCTGTTCAAAAGCCCAGATTGAACCATCAACTGACGCTACGTAAACGTTCTGATTGTCCAGAACGGGTGAGGCTTGGTTGAACCCCGATCCCGCGCTTCTAAAGGATTCTCGCCAGATTTCGGTAATGGGTTCCTTGAGACTACTGGTCCGAGCTGTGGAAGACCTGAACTCATCCTTATTCAAGTATGGCCAAGGGAAAGGGTTGGGGACGGACGAGGTAGGGACTACGGTAAGTATTACCGAGTTCGGCGGATCTTCCTCCATCCCTTTATCATCAAGAATCCTTACCATAAATGCGTAAACAAAGCCATTCACCAAATCCTCCCGGACAATGTCCACGGAAAATGGAGGTGAACCGGAAAACCCACTGTGGGGAAAGTCTAAAGCTACCGCATCTGGCGAGCCTGGGTCAACCGTTTCTCCAGGCTGAAAATAGATTCTGTAGATCGTTTCATCGCCGTCCGGGTCGGTGGAGTCACCAAAGGTTAACCGAGCGCCACCGTCCAGAGGTTCCGCATCTGTTAGCCCGACAGTATTAACCCACTGGGGCGGGCGATTCGTCTGAGAACCCTCAACCTCAAATTTGTATATATTAGAAAAGGGAACGTTATAGGCGCTGTAATCCTCATCCGGCACGGAGAACGTTCGCACTGAAACCGCGTAGAAGCCGGGGGTAAGTTCAAGGGTGGTGGAATATACAATGGGTCTCTTGGGAGGCGCGTTATCCACGTAGAAGTAGGTTCTGGGAACTGTAGGCCTAGGATTCAGCGTGTCAAGTGGATTGTCTATTGGAGCTAGGGATTGAAAATCCTCTTCCCTTACTGGCTCGTCCAGGGAAGGAATGGGAAGAAGGAAAACTTCGTACCCAGCTATTCTTGAGAAAAAGTTCTCCGCAAGGACACTGATTTCCTGAACATTCACTATGCCATCCTCATTCCCATCCACAATGGCGTCCATTTCATCCACGGGGACGTTTCCGACGTATGGAGAGGTATGCCAGAAATGCTCAGCCAAGGCGCTAATATCCTCAATCGAGACAAAACCGCTGTTGTTGAAATCTCCCTTATTCTTCTCAGTCCATTGAAGGGTCGCGGTAGTACCGTTAACACTTGCGGAAAGGTCGGTAACCTTGTTACCCGGCCCTTCAAAGGGCTTAGAGTTCAAGCCTGAAGAGGAACGCAAAAGCGGACCTCCGTAATCCTGAACCAACTGGGTAACGCGGTCTATTAGTTCAGCCTCCAGAACATCAAGGGAATTTCTGGAGGAAACGCCAGGGGGGACTTGAGAGCCGGAACTAGCACCGCAAGCGTTCAAGGTAGCAATAACGAGCAGAGGCGCAACAAATGTTACGAAATGCCACTTAGAAGAGTTAGAGCGATTCATAGCTTATCAAAGAGATACGGTTCACCTCCAGCTTTTCCCTAAGCGACGGTCCGGTTAAAACCCTTAATTCAATTTCACGTTCGGCAAGGTAGGAAGTCAATCCCGGAAAAACGCCATCTACATAACCGGGATGGCACATCACTTCAACACATCTTGCTCCTTCATCCATAGCCTTCATCAAAAGACTCGCTAGGTTTGCCTCAGTTATCCTATTTTTCCCAAAAAACTCGTCAATGAAAAGGTCGGAGGACTTTACTCCGGCATTTGCAAGCGCGGAACGCATATCACTGTTCACCGCCCTGACCGGCAAGTTGAGTTTTCGCGCAATTTCAATGACCACATCAAGAACCTGGAAATAGGAGTGAACGTGATGATGCGAATCAAGGTGGGCAGGCCCAAGACTTAATAACGAATCTACCTGCGCGGAAAGTTCTTTTCTTACCACGTCTTTAGGAAGTCGCGGTATCCCAGATGGAGAGAACATAGTACTTCTGGTGAAAGAACCATCCGCGCTTAGATAGTCCGCAGGAAACTCAGATAAAGGCTTGCCAACCGTCAGGGAAAGATGGACGCCGAAACTTGCGCCCAGTGGTTTTAGTTCACCCAGCTTAGAAATATCCTCCGCGCCCGCGCAGGTTGCCAAGACGGAACAAGAGCGAACTACACCGTTTCTAATAGATTCCAGAATACCATCTGAAAGGCGTGGATGAAGACCAAAATCATCCGCGTTAAATATTACTCTCATCACTTTGACTCGGTTTGTGGGCGGTTCTAAGGTATTCTTTAGCTTCTTCTACAAAAGTACTCGCCCACTCCGCCTCCTCCACGGATGGAGCCTTCGCCGAAAACGCTGAACGCCTGTAAATATCAAAAAACCTCCTTAAACTCTCCCTCAGAGGCATTAGCAAGAGACTTAGCTTTTTGTAGTAATCGTGGGAGGTCTCGTACGACTCGCGAGGGACTGCGTATTTCCGAAGAACCTCCTGAAGTATAACGTACTTCTCAATGATCTCATTTTCTGGGATGAAGGGTTCTGTCCTGGGCCGTTTTTTCGCCCTGAACAAGAGCGCAAGCACAGCCACTGAGACCAAGAAGATAGCCAGGGCGAGGGCGTACCAGTATCTGACTATTCTTGGCATCCAGTAGGCGAATAAACCTCCGAAGAAACTTGCTAGCATTTGCTTCGCGCCTTGAGGATCAATTACGAAGAGATTCTCAAGGAAGTTAACAGTGGACTGCACGACTCCCCTTAACCCCGTGAAGCTAAATATGTCGCTTGACGTAGGTGATGGGTCAAACGGTATCCAGCCAAAACCGTCAAAGAAGACTTCTACCCAGGCGTGGGCGTTCTTATCCTTGAATATGTATTTATTCTGAATGAAGGAGTACTGTCCTGGCGCATACCCCGCAACTACCCTCGCTGGAATGCCATTGACCCTAAGCAACACAGCCATCGCTGAAGCAAATTGCATACAAAACCCTGACTGGTTCTTGAACAAGAAGAACTCCGTAGCTTCGGTGCCAGTGGGCAGTGGCGGGAATTCAAGGGTGTAACTGAATTCTTGGGTCAGGTACTCGTAAATCCTCTGAACCTTCTCGTATGGCGTTTGGGCTCCGTCTACTACTGTGAATGCCAATCTTTTTACCCGTTCCGGGATTGGGATAACATCCTCACCGTAAAGTTCAATAAGTGCGGTCTTGTTGCTTTCGGTAGGCAGTTGAGTGTAGGCGTCAATTAGTTCTTGTGGAAATGTTCTTCCAGACATCAAGAGAGCCTTTCTATTGAAGCGAGGCACAAGGGCTGTGACCGTATACTGAAAGCCCGCGGGATGACGCGGTAGCCTGGTCTTCGCAATTGAAAATCTGTCTAGCCAAGGGTCAGCTTCTGTTACTTCTCCCTCCAAATTCTTTACTACGCTCAGGTTCTCAAACCGTACTGGTTGGTAAAAGGAGAATAGAACCGGCGGATGGTCCTTCAAAAGCTCAATCTCCTGAGTGTGCAAGTTATAAGAGAGTTTATCGTTGTCGCTAACTGAAAAAACATTTCCCTCCACGAGCTCCAGCCCCTTTGACTTAAGCGAGCTGGCAAACAGTTTCTTGGAAGGAAAATCAACCAGGGGAAACTCATAGGCGCTTCTGAACGCGTATGCGTTCCTCCCGCCAATCGGTGAAATACGCCTTGACCCCAATCTTCTTGAACGAACCCACTTGGTTCCCAAATAGACGTCAAATACGCTCCCCCTCAGGTATCCGTTCTGGGAACTTCTCATTGCCAATGCGGGCTTATCACTCTCAAATAAAGCCCTTGAACCGAAGACGGAATTTGAACCGGAGAGGTTAAACTCCTCCGAAAAGCCGGTTATGTTTAACGTACCCTCAACGTCCGAGACTAATTCCTCCTCATTCTTCAAGGTCAACGCTTCAAGGGAATCGCTCATACTTCCACTTCTGGGAAGGAGGAAGGCGGGTCTATTGACGTCCGTGTAGTGCGGAACCGCGATATACACCGCAATAGAGACGAGGAATATTCCGGTAACGAGCCGACTTATTACCTTGATGGCTTGAACGCTCTTCCCCCGTTCGTCCTCTTCATCACTCACCCCCTGTCCTAGGCTCTCGCTAATCTCAGCCAGCTCTAACGAGTAAGAGAAGTAAAGGATCGTGGAGGCAATAACGAGAAAGATGGGGAAGTAAATCACTATCCTCAGTTCGTAGCTCGTCGCCGCGGAAAACAAAGTGAATACAATACCGATTGTAGCGAAGAAGCGATGGACCGCAGGCCTAACTGCATAAAAGGAGAGAAGAACCATAAGGACCCCGAGTAACTTCCCTAACGAGTTGCCCAAGGAATAAGGGTCCAGAATGATTTCCCGGATGTAATAGGCAAAAGCGACTACCGCGAGCACGTTTACAAGGTACTTCACCGTCTCCACGTAACTTTTATCAAGAAAGTAACTGAAGAGAAATCCACACAGCAGAATAGGAATCAGGGTAAGCTTAAAGAACAAGTTATCAAGTCCAAGATCAAGGATCTGCAGACCAACGATACCGGCAATACAGGAACTTACGAACAACGCAATGCGTTCGCGGTTAAATCCCTTTAGGCGCTCATTTACGTATAATGCGTTCATCCGTTGAAACCTGGCTATTTAATTAGACCCGCTTTTTCGATCAGTTGTTTCAGTCTAAGCGCCAAGTCATCTCCAAAGGCAATTTCAAAGGTAAGGAAATTACGTCCGAAGCCGAATCTAGGCTTGTCCGACCTCCGAGGAAGCCCCATCCTAAAACTTTGGAGGTCAAAGGTAACCACGGTTAGCGTCCTGTAATGTGAACGGACATTCTCCAAGAACCTAGCGTCTTCCTCCAAAACCTGAGGGATGAAGATGATCAAGTCCGACCCAGGGGTCAGGGAGCGGTAAACTTCAGTGTAATACTGGGAAAGGGAGAAATCCTCGCTAACTGTTGTCCTTGCAAGGGCGTGGGAAATCTTCTCAAAGACCGCACCTCCCATTCCAGACACTGGGAACGCTCCGGAATCGTTCAGTTCAAGGAATGAGAAGTAGTCGTGGAGCCTGCAAATCTCATTCGCCAGCGTGGCGATCATAGTGACCGAATACTCTAGCGGTGTATGTTCCTCAAGCCTACCAACTGAGCAAGATGCGTTATTCACTAGGACTACAGAGAGGGTTGACGCTACGTTTCGTTCAAACTGTTTCGTGATAAGTTCCCCAACCTTTGCAGAGGACAGCCAATGGATCTTTCTGTAGGCGTCTCCCGCCTGGTACTCCCTGACTCCAAGGAACTCGGTTGAGGCGCCGGGCAAGGATATCGTGGAATATTCGTCCTTGGCTATCGTTGAGCGCGATCTTAAGTAATTGATGCGAGTTGACAAAGGCAAAGGCAAGACCAGAAGTTCAGTAAAGACCCCCACCTTTTTCGCGTGTTTGAAGAAACCAAGCGGGTCCCCCGTGTAGAGATAAAAGGGACCGATACTGAATGCCCCTCTTCTTCTAGCGGTCGCCTCATACAAAATGGTCGCTTCACCCCTACCTCTTACACTTCTAAATACTACCGCCTTATATTCCTTCCCTTTTGCCTCCCCGGTGAAATGGTCGTATCCGAAAACCAGAAATCTCGGGCTCCTTGAGGAATTTATGAGTCGTAGCGTGACCGTAATCGTCTTTCCCTTCAGGGTGGTCGGGGCATGTTCCCTTGCCACCCAAAGCCCTCTTACGCAAGTTAATGACCATAAGTAGATTACGACAAGGGCGGTAAGGAGTAGAATTGCGGCGTAGACAAGAAGGTGCCCTTTGAAAACGAGGGCGACTAGAACCGTGAACACCGTCAGCGCGATGAAAACTTTTGAAACTGTGGTCAGTCTACCCACTGTTTAACCTCGCAAATCTGCCTCACTGAAGAGGCACGGGAACCCTCTTGAGGATCGTGGATATGATATCCTGAGGTTTGACTCCTGCCAGGGAGGCTGAAGGCAGAAGAACTAGCCTATGACTTAACACGCTTAACGCCATTTCCTTAACGTCCTCGGGAACAACGTAATCCCTGCTCTCGCTGAGCGCTTTCGCTTGCGCAGACCTCATTAGCCCTAGACTTCCGCGAATAGATGCACCCACCAGCACGTCGGGATGGCTTCTAGTTTCGCTAACGATGTTAACGATGTATCTTCTCACGCTCGGCTTCACGAAAACCTTTCTCGCAACGCTTCTATATCGGCTGAGAGCGCTTAGGTCAGTTACCGCTTGAAGATGGACTATTGGATGTTCCTCTCTTTGAGACTCCAGGATGTCAGCCTCCTGCTGAGACGGCGGATAGCCTACCGTTACCCTCACCAGGAATCTATCCAGTTGGGCTTCTGGCAGGTCATACGTGCCCTCGTGCTCAATTGGGTTCTGAGTCGCCATTACCAGGAAGGGAGACGGAAGCGGATGCGAAACCCCATCTACCGTGACTTGCCGTTCTTCCATAGCTTCCAGAAGGGATGATTGGGTTCTAGGAGAAGCTCGGTTTATCTCATCCGCGAGCACTATGTTGGCGAATATGGGACCTGGTCTGAAGGTGAATTCACCAGTCTTCTGATTAAACACGTAGCTTCCGGTTACGTCCGAAGGCAAAAGGTCGGGAGTAAACTGAATTCTCCTAAACTGCGCTGATATGGAGCGGGCAATGGCACGCGCGAGCATAGTCTTCCCTACCCCAGGCACGTCATCAAGAAGAACGTGCCCGTCCACCAGCAGTGCTCCAAAAACCCTTTTGATTACGTCTGACTTCCCGAAAATGACTTGTTCAACGTTCTCTACTACCCTGCGTATGCCGTCGCAAGCATCCGCGAGTTCTTCTGGCGAAATTCCCGCACCAACTTCATCCTTACGCTCCAGCGCTCTTTCGGGCATTCCTGTATCCTTTGCCAACGCTGATTATAACATCAATGGCGAACGGAACCCCGGCGTGAAATGCTATAATGAATTAGTGGATACCCACCAATTCCGCAAAGTATTCTGCCCCGATTGCAACAGGTTATTGAACGTTGATGAAGGCAAAGACGAAGGAGACGAGATTAACTGCCCCTTCTGCCTGGCTGTTTTCGCTCTGGAGGTTCGTAGTTTCTACGTGGGCATTCTTAAGAAGAAAAGCCCATTCGCATTTCAGGACCCCGCATCATCTGATGTTGGGTGCTAGGGCGGAGCGCGTAGCCTTAAGGTACCTCCGGGAAAGGGGTCACAGGCTAGTTGCAAGAAACTATTCTACTAGGAGAGGTGAGATAGACCTAATCACCCTATTTAAGGGGATAGTAGTGTTCACTGAAGTGAAATCCGCCATCAAGTCGCCCCACTACTCTCCTCGCGATAAGGTAGACAGAAGGAAAAGAGCAAAGCTGGCATTTGTGGCGGAGGAGTTTCTCAGACGCAGGAGGTTTCAGGGAAGAAAGTATCGCTTTGACCTAATAGAGGTTAGCTTCAAGTCAAGGGCTGATAGAAAACCCCAAATAATTCACCTAGAAGGGGAACTCTAGCAAACGCAAGATCCTTGAAAAGTGAGGAGCCCCGGGTTTAGTTGCCCGAGGCTCCTTTAACTGACGGGGGAAAATTAACGACTAGAAGTGAAGCAAGAACTCACCGCGGACAAAGGTTATCGCGTCCTCCAGCCCGTCGTTCTGACCAGAGGTGACAAGGTCAAGCCCGAGCGATGCATTCTTCGCAAACGGGTATCGGAAGTTGAGCTTCAGCAGGTCTGGTCTACTGTCAAAGAACGCGTTGATGCGCTCACCAGTGTACCAGGTCAATTTGCCATAGAGGTCGTTCTGGAACGTGTGCTCAAACGTAACCCCGAGCCCTTCAAAGTCAGAGGGGAAGTAGTTCTTGCCCTCGCGGCTGATGTTGAAGGCATCACCAGGACCGTTTACGGTAAAGTCCCACTCGCTGAATGGGTCGTTATCCACGTTGGCGAACACGGGAAGACCTTCCAATTGAGCGATACTCGCACCAGCCAAGCTGAACTTGGTTCTACCATCGTTGTAGACATCAAGCTCAACGACGGTGCTCATATCCTCAAGACCGATGTCCTCCGCATCAAAATCGCTAACGTTGTTCGGAACCCAAGCCCACTCTGCGCGGACGCCATTCAGCCACTCATCATCAAACCACGGTATCTCCGCATTGCCGGAGAGACTGAGGAACTGCTCCGCACCGTAGCCGTTGGGGCTACCGTCAATGTTGAGGGCGAGGTCGTAATCGTGGCCAGGAACGGTACCCTCGCGACCGCGATATTTGAAGCCGAGGTTAACGTAGTCGTCGTTATCAACCGCGTTAACCACGCTGGAGCCAAAGCTACGGGTGAACGGATTGAAGTACGGGTTCACTCCCGCTACAGCCTCGACCCGGTAGGCACCCAGGTAGAATGCCCAGGTTCCCTCGTCCCAACTGGTATCAAAACGATATCCGAAGTTGGAACGCCAGCCGTTGTCACCCGCAAGACCAAACTCACCCTCGCTGAAGTACTGACGACCCACTGTGAGGGTCGGAGTATCACCGAAGGAATCGGTGTACGGGGTTAGGTCAATGGTCGCCTTTGCCTCGTCCAAGACGAAGCTGGAAGCAGCCTGAGCATTACCAAACGGCGGAGCGGCGGGACCAACAAACTCGTTGTTGGCCCCGGGGATAAACGCAGTTCCTACAGCACCCTGAGCCTCCGCAGAAGTTACGCTGAAGTCAAAGCGGATGTTCTCCTCCGGCTGGAATCCCAAATGAAGCTCTAGCCACTGCTCGTGACCGAAGTCGTTGGAAATGTCCACGACGCCTGTATCCACGAATGCGCCAGTGCGAACGCGGTACACGCCGCTGATGTTGGATTCGCGAATGAGCGCCTTCAGCTGGTCAATGTCCTTCTTGTTCTGGGAGGCCTGGCTTTCCACCTGGTCAAGGCGCATTCCGATTTCCGCCAACTCATCCTTGAACTCATTTGCCAACCGGTCTAGACGAGCCTCCAGGTCGGCAATCTTGGATGGGTCAAAGGCTGCCAGCTTCTCATCCAGCTTAGAGTAGATACGGGCAATCACCATCGCCATCTCATAGCGAGTGAAGGGATTCTGACCCTTGAACGTGCCGTCCGGGTAGCCCTCAACGATGCCCTCCTGCTGGAGGTAGTCAATCGCCTCGTACGCCCAGTGGTCGGGAGGAACGTCCCTAAACATCTGAGCGTAAGCGCTTGACGCAAAAACCGCTAACGCCAAAAACGTGAAAGCGAAGATTAGTCTACGCATACACACTCCTTGGTTAGATTGGATTTTGGTTCGGCTCTAGAAACCATCCAACGAAAACCCATACAAAGTTACCTTGTTTCCTTTGCATACAAGGCTCATTGGAGCATTTCGCGAGCCTACCCAATAAAAGGAACAATAAGCTGTTACCAAAGTACATCCGCCTTCACCAAGTTTTCTCACCTCCTTTTACAAGGCGAATGTCTTGGGGGTAACCAAATTAAGCTAGCTCTTCCGCTTCAACAGGCAAAGCGCGGAATAGCCGTCAAGGGGGGGATTCAAAAGCAAGAGGTGAATTGATCTCAAAAGGACTCTTAATGGCACTTCCCCCCTTTCTAGTAAGAATAGGCGCCTTGCCTCTACGGTTGATAAACTTTCGTCAACCACCGAAACGACATCATCAGCGAAAACTGACCCGCAAATCTCTGCAACCGTCTGGGAATTAGTACCGCCACCTATAATAACGCTCCCAACCGAAAAATGGCGCCTTATCCAGGTTAGATACTCCCTCAGCATTTCAAGGTTCACCGTTCCCTTTAAGAACGAATCGGATACCAGTGGACCAATCGCCCACCCACACTTGTAGGTGCCCGGATCCACCGCTACCCTTATCCTGGACATAACAGTTTATAGCACTTGAGAAGTTTCTTGTCAAGTCCGGCTGAATCCTATTCGTCAATGAGGGTAGAAGTCCCTCTTTGCCGGGGCGACTCCCATTAGAGCTTATGCGTGCCCGATTGGATAAATGCGGTCAGCACCACTTGAGGCGATAAGATAGCAGAGGAAGCACGTTCGACATTGGGATTGTTCATTTATTCCCGCTCGCTAATCTTCTCAGGATGAAATCCATTGCGATGGTGTAACCGTCCGCCCCCATTCCCAAGACCAAGGCGTCCACGCAAGCGGAAGTTACGAGGACTTTCCTGAAATCCCCACGAGCCAATGGGTTAGATAAGTGAACCTCCACCTTGGGATGGGGAAATGCGCAAAGGCTGTCCCCTAAAGCTAATGAATAGTGGGCTAGAGCTCCCGGATTTATGATTATCGCGTCGCACGTTTCGTGAGATGAGTTTATCTTATCTATTAAGATTCCTTCGGAGTTTGATTGTAAGAATTCAACCTCAGCTGGGTTTCCCCTTTCTTCTAACCAAAGCCTGATAGCTCCTTCAATATCCTTGAGACTCCGATTCCCATAAACCTGCGGATCACGAAACCCGATCAGGTCAAGATTGGGTCCGTTTAGAATCAATATCTTCACCCGTGGTTCGCTCCTTCCTTGCCCCTTCTACGCCGATTTATCCGCTATCATCCACTTCTAGATACAACCTGAACCGGTCACCAAGAGTAACGGCGGATCAAGCCTCCGCCTCATTCCCGTTAAAAAGTGGGACTTCCTCCTTCTTAACGACTTCTATAGTGGAAACTTTATCTCCATCCTTTAGGTGCATAAGCCTAACACCCATAGTGTTTCGTCCCTGCGCAGAGATCTGCCTAACCTCCGTTCTGATGACCATTCCTTCTACTGAGATAATTATCACCTCGTCTTGCTCATCCACAACGGAGGTGGAAACGACCATCCCGGTCTTCGGACGAACCTTCATACTGATAATTCCCTTGGTTCCACGATGGGTCCGCCTGAACTCGTCAAGTTGGGTTCTTTTGCCGTAACCAAGCTCACTAACGACGAGAAGCGCCTGTTGCGGGGCTATTTTGTTAAGACCCACCACCGCATCGTCGTCACCCTGAAGCCTCATACCAACTACTCCCTGAGCGGATGTACCCATAGCCCTAACCTCTTCCTCCTTAAAACAAACGGAATAACCTTTCTTAGAGGTTAAGATTAAGGTATCAGTACCTGAAGTGGGAATCACGAACTCAAGGGTATCGTCGTCCTCTAAAGAGATAGCCCTCTTGCCAGTTACACGAAGGTTCGCAAATTCAGAAAGGGCGCATTTCTTAACCCTTCCGCGCCTCGTGCACATAAATAGGTACGGGGACGAAAACTCCTCCGACGAGGCAAGGGACGTAACCTTTTCGTCTGCGCTAAGCCCTAAACAGTTAACAATAGGAGTTCCCTTAGCGGTTCTCTCAAACGCAGGTATTTTGTAGACCCTCAGGGAATAGGCATTGCCCTTGTCCGTGAAACAGAGGATAGTATCCAATGTGGTAGTGTAAAGGATGCCCGCAACTGCGTCGTCAGCTTTGAGGGAAGTACCAACCAGCCCCCTACCGCCCCTCGCCTGCACCCTGAAGCTGGAAAGAGGAACGCGCTTTATGTAATTGTTCCTGCTTATCGTAACGACGACGTGCTCTCTCTTGATTAAGTCCTCTTCAGTAAACTCACCGCTCTCATCCGACTGGAGAATTACCGTACGCCTATCGTCGCCAAAGCGCCTGTCCGCATCATTAAGCTCGGAGATAATGATCTGATCGACTTTCCTGGGATCTGCCAAAATGGACTTGTATTCCTTGATTTTCTCCTTCAGTTCCTTCAACTCTTCCAGCACCTTCTCTTGCTCTAGGGCGGTGAGCTGACCCAGACGCATATCTAGGATAGCCTTCGTCTGGTATTCGGTTAGCTTAAACCTCTCTTGAAGCTTAGCTGAAGCCATTTTCTGGTCTCTGCTTTCTTTAATCATCTTCACGACTTCATCCAAATTGGAAAGGACTATTCTGAACCCTTCCAGAATATGCGCTCTCTTTTCCGCCTGCTCCAGCTCAAACTGGGTCCTCCGCGTAACTACAACTCGCCATTGTTTAACGTTCTGCTCAAGGACCTCCTTCAGATTAAGAACCCTAGGTACGCCATCAACTAGGGCAAGATTGATGATGCCGTAATTCGTTTGAAGTGGAGTGTTCTTGTAGAGGTTATTGAGTATGACCTGTGGATTAGCGTCCCTTTTTAGTTCCAAAACGACTCTAATTCCCTCCCGGTCCGATTCGTCGCGGATGTCTGAGATAGACGCTAGAACCCCTTTACTATCGGACGCCAACTGAGCGATCTTCTCCACAAGGGAAGCCTTGTTCACCTGGTATGGAACCTCGCTTATGACAATGCGAAACCTTTCGCGTCTGTCTTGCTCAACGTCCGCCCTTCCACGAATCGTCACAGTACCCCTCCCTTCCTTGTAAGCACCCGCAATACCTTCCGTTCCTAATACGAACCCTCCAGTGGGGAAGTCAGGTCCCTTAATGAAACTCATTAGGGATTCAACTGTAGCGTCCGGGTTCTCTATGAGATGTTTTACGCCCGATATGAGTTCCCTCAGGTTATGGGGAGGAATTCGGGTCGCCATACCTACCGCGATGCCTTCTGCACCATTCATCAGAAGCACTGGCAGGAGCGCAGGTAGGAGCGTTGGCTCCTCGTCCTTCCCGTCAAAGGTGGGGGAAAAATCCACAGTACGTTTCTTGATGTCCTTCAGCAAATATTCCGCGATAGGGGAAAGCCTAACCTCGGTATAGCGCATCGCCGCTGGCTCATCCCCGTCCATTGACCCAAAATTCCCCTGCCCGTCAATGAGGGGATAACGATAGTTCCACGGCTGAGCCATCCTTACCAACGCGTCGTAAATCGCGGCATCGCCGTGTGGATGATACTTCCCCATCACCTCACCCACTATCTTGGCGCTCTTATTAGTGGGCTTATCCGAAGTGTATCCGCTTTCGTACATTGAGTAAATTATTCTGCGGTGAATAACCTTCAAGCCGTCCTGGACCACGGGGATAGCCCTACCAACGATTACGCTCATCGCGTAATCCAGGTAGCTGTCCTCCAGCTCTTCAACGATTTCGCGATGGATAATTTTTTCGTCAAACTCAATGTGATCTGTGTGGTTCATAAGGTGAAAGCGAGCATCAATGTTACTCAATTATAGCAGGAAAATCACTGCGGGAACCCACTTCCTGAGCCAACTTTCTGGATAAGTGAGGACACAGTGAGGGCTCCCAAATCCCTAAGAACTTAGGCTCGGTGACGAGCTATAAGTGAGATAGACTTCAATCTCATTCCTATGCAAGACCTTTGAAACTAGCTCTGAAGATACCGTAAATTCATCCCCGAGGTAGAGCTTGATCGGCTTCTCCCCTGGGAACTTGATTAGGATGAAAACTGGCGTATCACCAGGACACTGAGGCAAGAGGCGAGCAATCGCTTTAACTTCCTCATCCAGGAAGTCCTCTCGAAGAATCAGTATCAGATCCTTCGGTTTTCGCATCCCAGGTAACCATACTCCCGTGCCGGAAGCCCCGCCCCCAATCCTGTCCCCTTCTCTTTGGGGTGCAACCTTCGGAACATAAAGCTCTAGCGTATCAACGTATATTTTTAGGGATTGGGATAACTCCTCAATGCTTTCGTCCGATGCATCGTCAAGATTCACCACGCCGCTGAGAACGACCTCGTTGCCGTTGCGCAGGAGATTCTCGCACCGAGCTAGGACGGTAGGTCCCATTATAAAATTAAGGGAATGGTCTAAGGAGCAAAGCTTGCCAAGCGCCCATTTCTGCTTTTTCCGCGACAGCTTAACCTCCACACCGTCAAGAACACCACCCACGCTCACCTTTGCACCAGAAAGATAGGCTCCTCTCTGCTCAAGCCAGCGAAAAACCTCCGCAATCTGAGAAACGCTTTCGTCTCTTAAGACCTGAGCATTCTCAAACGGATTGTGCGTAAGGTAAATCCCCATGCTTTCTCGCTCCATCCTGGCTATATCCTCGGGAGTTGCTCTGGCGAAGTACACCTGAGACGGAAAGGCCTCCTCACCGAACATACCTATCTGGCTCGCGTGGACCCTAAGTGAAAGAAGTCTGTCCATGTCCGCAAGTAATTGCCCTCGGTCCACTTCAAACTCGTCAAATGCACCAGCCTTGATTAGAAATTCAAGGGCGGTTCTATTTACCGCGGAGCTGTTCACCCTACCAAGAAAATCCTCCACCGACTTGAATCTCCCCCCCTTAGTGCGTGCAGATACGATTTCATCCACTGCTGACCTCCCTAGATGCTTAATCCCACCCAAACCGAATACCACCTCCCCATCCTTGGTGGGAATGAAGTCATACTCCGAAAGATTAATGCTGGGTGGAATTATCCTAATATTCAATCGCTCACATTCCTTGAGCGTCCCCGCCATCTTATCAGAATCCGTGATGTAGCAATTCATAAAAGCTGCCATATAGTACTGAGGGTAGTAGTACTTTAGGTACGCGGTCTGATAGGATAGATAGGCGTAACACGCGGAATGTGCCTTGTTGAAGCCGTAGCCAGCGAACTTTTCCATCATCTCCCAGATTTCCTCCGTCCTTTTCTTTTTCATTCCGCGTTCTACCGCGCGCCGGATGAACTCATCCTTTTGCTTTTCCATTAGCGCAGGGATCTTCTTGCCCATCGCCTTTCGCAATAGGTCAGCCTCGCCCAGGCTGTAGCCAGCAAGCTCCCTGGCAATTTGCATCACCTGCTCTTGGTAAAGGAGCACTCCGCCTGTGGGAGAGAGTATTGGTTCAAGTTCTTTTATGGGTTTTGTGCTTTCCTGCCCTTTTGAGTTCCTCACATAAAGCTCCACCATCCCACTTTTCATAGGACCGGGACGGTTCAACGCATTAAGGGCGGTTAAGTCCTCAAGGGAGGAAGGGCGGGTTTCACGCATAATCCTCACTATGTGCGGTGCTTCAAACTGGAATACTCCGAAAGTATTGCCTCCGGCGTAAATGTTCTCGTAAACAGCCGGATCATCCAATGGGATGCGATCAATGTCAATCTGTTCTTTCTTTATCTTCGCCACATAACCGATACACTTGTCAATTGCGGTCAAGGTTTTCAAGCCAAGAAAGTCAAACTTCAGAAGCCCAACCTTCGCTATGGAATCCATATCGTACTGAGTAACGAGCAGGTCGGTATCCTTGACGAACCTTAATGGGACGTACTCTGTAAGGGGAACGTCACTGATAACTACACCCGCTGCGTGGACGCTCACGTGAGACGTCAGCCCTTCAAGACTAGAAGCGTCCCGGATTAGACTGCGAGCGGTGGGGTCACGGGCGATTAGGTTAGCCAGCTCCGGGTTAGAAGATATCGAATCCTCAATCCTGGCATTAATGCCCATTATCCGCTTAGTTATCTTGTCCACATACGCAAACTCAAGGTTCTTTACCCTTCCAACCGCCTTCAGCACCGCTCGGGCTTTCAATGTAGAGAAGGTTATAATCTGGCCAACGCAATCTTCGCCGTAACGCTCCCTAACGTAATCAATCATCTCTTCTCTACGCTCAAAACAAAAGTCAAGGTCAAAGTCAGGAAGCTCAACTCTTTCCTTGTTCAGGAATCTTTCAAAGAACAAACCGTGTTTTAAGGGGTCAATTTTCGTGATGAATAGACAGTACGCCACTAAACTCCCCGCTGCGGAACCCCTTCCTGGCCCAGTGGGTATCCCGCGCTCCCTCGCAAAGCGCATCAAGTCCCAAACTATTAGAAACAGGGTGGAGAACCCCGTAGACTCTATGACGGAAAGCTCCTCCTCCAATCTTGCGGTAACCTTTTCAGGTAAGGGCTTACCGAATCTAGCTTCCGCGCCCTGATAGGTTATCTCTCTCAAGAACTCGCCATGGTTCAGCTGGTAGTCCGCTGAGGGAACGGAAAAGGCCGGGAAGTGAATCTTAGAATCCGTTAATTCAATGTGGCACCTACCTGCAATTTCTAGGGTGTTTTCGCAGGCTTCAGGAAAATCCGCAAAGATACTCCACATATCCGAGGGCGTCTTTATGAAGTATTCCTGTGTGGCGAAACGCAGTCTTTGTTCATCTGCTTCTCTTGCCCTCGTTTGCAGACAGAGGGCTATGTCGTGAGCACCGGCATCCTCGGGAAAAGCGTAGTGGCAGTCGTTTGTTGCCACGAGAGGTAAACCCGCTTTGCGCGCGGCTGAAACGAGGAAATCCCTTACTTCCTTTTCCTCCGGCAGATTGTGATTCTGTATCTCAATAAAGAAGTTGTTTTCGCCGAAGAGACGCGCGTATCTCTCCATTTCCCTCTTTGCTACTTCTTCGCCCTCAAAGCGGAAAGGAGCGCTGACAACGCCCTGAAGACAGGCGGAAAGCGCAATTATCCCCTTTTTGTACTCTGAAAGAAGGTCAGTGTCTACTCTGGGTCGGTAATAGTACCCTCTGGTCCAAGAAATCGTAATCAGCTTAAGCAAGTTTTTATAGCCCTCGTTGCTCTCAGCCAGGAGGATAAGGTGTCTATTAAGCCGGTCTACATCGCTAGACCTGTCAGTACAGGATCTTGGAGCGACGTATACCTCGCAACCTATAATTGGCTGAATCCCTTCTGCAATCATCCTATCCGAAAAGCGAACCGCGCCGTACAACACTCCATGGTCCGTTAACGCGAACGCATCCATTCCTGTTTCTCGCAATCTTTTCGCTATCCCGTCAAACGTAGCTAAGCCGTCCAGGAGCGAGTATTCCGAGTGATTATGAAGATGAACGAACTCAGGCATCTCTTTCCTCTCCGTTCAAAAATTCTTCAAGTATTCAAGAGTTACTTCCTTCGCAAACTCCATTCCAATCAGCAGGGCATCCTCATCGATGTTGAACTTTGGATGATGATGGGGATAAACCGCACCTACCTGCTCGTTCCTAGCCCCGACCCACGCAAAAACACCGGGGACTCTTCCTGCGTAACGGGCGAAATCTTCGCCACCCATCGTTGGGTCGTGGTCGATTACGTTCTTATTCCCGACAACCTTTTCCGCCACACCTTTAACGAATTCGCTCATCTTTCTATCATTGACAGTCGCGGGGATCATCCTCTTAAAGTTAATATCCGCGGTACAACCGAGCGCTGAAGCGGTTGCTTGAACCACTTCCTTGAAACGCTTCTCCATCAAAGCGCGAACATCCGAATCAAAGGTTCTAATAGTTCCGCGAAAAACCGCTTCAGGTGGGATTATGTTGAAAGCGGAACCCGCGTGGATTGAAGCGACCGTCAGGACGGAAGCTCTAAGGGGATTGACGTTTCTGGAAACCACACTTTGGAGGGCGGTGATAACGTGTGCGCTGGCAAGCACGGGGTCGGTGGCAGTATGCGGATATGCCGCGTGACCTCCATTCCCCGCCACCTTGACTTCAAACTCATCCACGGACGCCATACAGGGACCTGGCAGAACAGCAATCTGACCCGTGGGAATAGGAGACCATACGTGCATACCGAACGCGAAGTCCACCTTCGGGTCCTTCAAAACGCCTGCCTTGACCATCTTACCAGCGCCGTCCGCTCCCTCCTCACCAGGCTGGAAGCAGAACTTGATTCTTCCCCGTGGGATTCCGCGAGATTTGAAAAGCTTCGCGAGCCCCAGGAGCATCGCCATATGGGCATCGTGCCCACAGGCGTGCATCTTCCCAGGGACGGTGCTTATGAAAGAATGAACATTCTCCTCCTTCACTGGAAGGGCATCCATATCCGCACGCAACATTATGGTGGGGCCCGGCTTTCTAGCGCTAAGTAGTGCCACAACACCAGTTTTCACCATCCGCTTGGGTTCAAACCCCCATTCCTTGAGCTTCTCTTCAACGAAGTCCGCGGTTTTATACTCCTGCAGAGAAAGCTCAGGATGCATATGAAAATGCCTGCGGTAGTTAACAACTTCTTTGTGAAGGCTCTTTACGTCGCTTGGTACCTTGCCCTTTCGGCATGTTCTAGTAGGCATAATTTTCCTCCCGGGTTCTTGCTCCTGCACAAGGACTCAATTCCAATCATATTCATACCACCCACGCGTTGCAATAGGGTTGAATAGATGAATTCCGATTTAAGCCAGGTATGGTGAGTATAATCGGACTGAGTCTCAAGGGAGGCGCATATGGCTGTTAGAGAAATAGTGCAGTATCCTGCGGAAGTACTAACTACACCAGCCCGAAAAGTTGGAAGGAATAAACTGAGCTCCTTACCTCAACTTATTCAGGACATGAAGGATACCTTGGCGCACGCAGAGGGCGTTGGATTGGCTGCACCTCAGATCGGGGTTAGCCTACGGGTGGCAATTGCCCTGAACATAGAAACTGAGAAGCTGGAAACCTACATTAACCCCACGATTACCCGAATGGAAGGTGAAGAACTTGGAGAGGAGGGATGCCTCTCATTCAATCATCTTGCCGGGCTAATCCCCCGCGCCACTAAGATATGGGTCAAATATCAGGACGTGCTTCTGAACGATAGGAGAGCGGTACTGGAGGGACTATCCGCCAGGATAATGCAACACGAGATAGACCACCTAAACGGGGTTACGATTAAGGATAGGTCGGTTGTGGAACTCTACGAGAGGAAACCGGAAGAGAAAGAGCTGGCTCAAGAAGCTCAGAGAGTTAAAGCCAGCAGGTTGCGGACTTTGGGTTAGTTTTTGTCTCCCACCACGAACAGAAACACCCGTAGAGCGCTTGTGTTAAACTGAACTCACGTGGCCCAGCAAAGGGGAAAGCCTGATCCTGGGGTTGCAAGGCTAGTTTCGCCAACATGTACGGACTTTGTAAGTCTTGCCTCCTCACGCCCACAAAATCTAACACAGTTCGTGGGGCAGAAACGCACGGTAGAGAACTTAACCGTAATGCTTGAGGCAGCGAAGAAAAGGAACACGGGGCTTGAACACGTGCTGCTTTCAGGGCCACCAGGCTTAGGCAAGACCACCCTCGCCCACATCCTTGCCCGCGAGATGGAGGTCCCAATCACGGTCTCCACCGGTCCTTTGCTTGAAAGGGCAGGAGACCTGGTAGCTATCCTTACGAGCCTCAAGGAAAAGCAGGTTCTATTCATAGATGAAATTCATCGCCTCAGTAGGCCCGTGGAAGAGACCCTTTACGGAGCGATGGAGGACTTTAAGGTAGACGTAATTGTCGGTAGAGGTCCTGGCGCGAGGACTATCCCCCTTAGACTGAGCCCGTTTACATTGATAGGTGCAACTACTCGCAGTGGCCTTCTCACTGCCCCTCTACGCGACAGATTCGGCGCGGTTTTCCATCTAAGTTTCTATTCCCCTGACGAAATTCTGGAAATACTTTTGCGCAAGGCACAGGAGTTTGGACTGGCACTTAAGCCCGGTGCCCTTGAGGAAATCGCCCAGAGGTCACGCGGAACTCCTAGAGTAGCCCTAAGACTCTTGAAGCGGGTATGGGATTTCGCCACGGTCGCAGACGCCAAAACCATCACTAAAGACATCGCGATAGACGCCCTCAATCAGCTGGGAATATCAGAGGAGGGACTTGACGAGATGGACAGGAAGATTCTAATGGCGATTCTAAAAAACTTCCAGGGTGGACCGGTTGGGATAGAAACCATCGCCGCGGTGATGAACGAGGAGAGGGATACCATTGAAGACGTTTACGAGCCATTTCTACTCAAATCAGGCTTTCTGGACAAGACCCCGCGAGGACGCATCGCGACTAAGAAAGCTTATGAGTACTTTAAGGTCAAGGGTGGCGGAGAGATTCAGATACCAGTGGAGGAAGAGAGGCTGTTCCAGGACTAAAGGTTTGGCGTGGACTAACCGCGATAAAGACTATTCTTCGCCTTCCTTCGGGTGATTGATAACGTTTGCCTTGAGCCTCGTCTCCTCCTCCTTGACTCTGCTCCACTGGTCAAGAACTTCAGCAGGCGATTTGACCTTCGATTCACCAAAAACGTGTGGATGCCTTCGGACCAGCTTACTATAAGTGCGGTCAATTACTTCGCGCAGTGTGAAGTACCCTAGTTTCTCAGCAAGCTTGCATTGGAATATCGGCTGGATTAGCAAGTCTCCTATTTCTTCTTTCAAATCATCAATCGCTGAACGCCACTCCTCCATCCGGGGATGTCCATAAAGGCTCGTGGAATCAATGTTCACCCCGTGAAGGGGGGGCGGTGCTTCCACCGAACCCAAGCCACTCTCCTCAGTTGCGGGACGAGGGGCAGAAGCCGTACCACTTCCACACCTGCCCGAATTCTCCCCTGCTAAGCTTCTGAGCTCAGGTTCTAGTCGCGTAAGCCTGTCAATGGCGGAAGCTACCTCCTCCGCTTCTTCTAACAAGTATTTCCTCAAGGTGCTAAACGTCTGTTCCCTGTCCCAGGGACATCCCTCCTCTGAAAGAAGGGTCTCCTGAAGCCCGCAAAGGTGGGCAAACGCGTAGCCGTCGGTGAAGTTAGCTTCAATCCTCTTCTCCCGCTTCATCGGGCAGATTCTAGCACGCCCCAATCAATTAATTGGAGAGGGCCGCCCAAGCAACAAATCTCTTTTCAGTGGTAGGTTTGCCAACCCCAATTGTGAGTTCAGACTCTTCCCCGCGTTTTGAAGGAGAATAGGAAACTTTGGATAAAAGTAGCAACTATCAAGTATAATAATGGATTACCTAGCAAAACACCCCATGAAAAACCTTACGGTACTTCTACCTTACGCTATCCTGGAGCAAGTTGGCGTAAGTTTATTGGATTTCTTCCGCCAGATACTGCTCGCATCTAAAAGGTCGTTGAAGGAGAACTTGTCCTATCCACTTTATCCCATTTCTCGCGAGGATGACGACCCTCAGCTAATGATGAAAGACAGTACGAAAGTTGCCCGCTACACTGAACACCGACTTGCCAGGTTTACAGTTCTTGAAGAGGAGCACGATTTAATGCGGCTCTACAAGAAGTTCATTCAGGATATGAACAGAAGTAGTTTCCCAGCAAACTTCAACAAGTTATCCTTTCACGACAAGTACCTTGCCAAGAATACTTTCGTTTTACTTTCACAGGCGATTGACGTCCTTTTCTGGTATTCCGTGCTCGGCACGTCAAGAACCCTGACAGCCAAGGATGGTCTTGAGATATTAAGGAAATTGTTTCGGGGCCGGCAATGGGAAGATGGGGAAACCGAAGAGAAAATAATGGACGCCAACTTGGGATGCCAACACGCGGAACTGTACTTGCGGTTTGAGACGAACTTGAAGTTAACAGCTATGCCCTTCAGGTGCGACAGGGACTACGCGGTGCTGTATGACAGCGACGCTCCAGTTGAGAGCCGAAATACGCTCTTTTTCCGTTTCTCCGATAATCCCCCCGAGGCTAGTATAAGGGTCTACATTCCATCTGAGGAAGCAGGCGTTATTGAAAGGTCCAACTCGGAAAGGGATGCCCTGGTTGCTTTTATTCTAAAGGTCTTTTCGGAGAGATTTAATAGAAAGTCGTTGTGGAAGATGAATGTACGCGAGGCTGAGCCAGCGAAGAACGTCTGATTTCGTCTCGTTTTTCACTTGAAGCTCACTGTGTTAAGCTGATTAGAGTATGAACGGAATAATTGTTTCAGGATGCTCAGGCGTTGGTAAATCAACCATTATCAGGAACTTGCTGGAACTTCACCCGGAGTACGTCTACTCCGTTAGCTACACGACACGTTCTCCGCGAAAAGGCGAAATTGACGGAAGGGATTACGTTTTTGTCTCCAAAGAGGAATTCGAGCAGAAGAAGAAGGAACATTTTTTCATCGAATATGAGGAAGTCTACGGCGCCTACTACGGGACGCCTAGAAAAGTGCTAGAGGCAGCGGAACGCTCCGATGGAGTTGTTATCTTTGAGCTGGACACTAGAGGAGCCCTGAACCTGAAATCCAAATTCCCTCAGTTCTCTACGGTTGCAGTAGTTCCGCCTAGCATAAAGACTATGACGAAACGCCTAAACGCACGTGGGGCTGGCTCAAAGGAGGATGCGGACGCAAGATTGAAGTCCATCTTAGAAGAGCTCCACAGGCTGAAAACCTTTGAGTATTGCCTAATCAACGACGACCTTGGCGAAGCGGTTAGGAACCTGGAGACGATAGTGAATGCCCAGCGTTTTAGGGCTGAGTTTGCGGGTAGTATATTTGATAAACTCCTACGTGAATCTGAGGTGATTAAACTATGAACGACAAGACTGTGGATAAGAGGAACCACGCCAAATGGGCAGCGGAGAAAGAAACTCTAATGTACCCGCTTATTGACGACCTTTTGAAGTACATACCTAACAAGTATGAGCTTGTGTTGCTCGCTTCGCTTCGCGCGAAGCAGATTATTCACAAATCCAAAATGGGCGGAGCTCCAATAGAAGAACTTGAGGACGAACCTAGCAGGGATTTGCCTATGAGAAAAGCTCTAACGCAAGCCTTGTACGAAATCGCTGATGGCAAACTCGAAAGGGACAAACTTTATTTTTTTGAGTATTTGGAGAGCTTTCGCAGGGGCGACGAAGAAATCCAACTTCCAGCGAATATGACGCCCAGAGCTGAATTTGAATTTGTTCCACCGGAGAAGATAGAAGTTGCGGAAGAGTCCATTGAGGATTCCGAACAAGGCTTCTTTGAGGATGCTGAACTTGAGGAAGAATAAAACCGTCCTAATAGGGGTCAGTGGAGGCATTTCCTCTTACAAAGTTTGTGAGGTCGTCAGACTGCTGCTCGAGAAGGGCATAAGCATCAACGTCCTAATGACATCAAATGCGACTGAATTCGTGCGCCCGCTCACATTCTCCGCACTGACTGGGAACCCCGTATTCTGGGAGGAGTTCCCCTCTGGAAACCTGCCATCTAGCCCGATGGCTCATATTGAACTTGCCAGGTCTGCAGATGTCCTGCTTATAGCCCCCGCCACAGCGAACACAATGGCAAAAATTGCTTATGGAATTGCGGATAATCTGTTAACCTCTACTGTCTTGGCTTACGAAGGACCCGTTGTCTTAGCTCCTGCAATGAACACCGCTATGTGGGAGAACCCTGCTACTCAAGAGAATGTTCGCAAGTTGAAGGATAGAGGGTTAGCCATCATAGAGCCCGGTGTTGGTTTCTTAGCTTGTGGGGAAAGCGGGCCTGGGAGACTGCCCGAACCCGAGAAGATAGTTCAGGCTGTACTCAACATACTGAATTCCGGCACGGGGCCGTTTACGGGCGTGAAGGCGCTGGTCACTGGCGGTGCCACTAGGGAGTTTATAGACCCTGTTCGTTTCATATCTAACTGCTCAACTGGCACGCTCGCCCTTAAATGCGCAGACTATTTTTTCACGGGCGGTGCGGAAGTAACTTTTGTGGCAGGCTCGTCCGTTCCCAAAGAGGAGATAGATAAGAGAGGCTATCGTTTTGTCCCTTGCGTTAGCGCAAAGGACATGCATAAGACGCTCAAGCCGCTGGTGAAAGCGTGCGACGTACTCCTTATGTTTGCGGCGGTCGCAGATTTTTCCGCTGAACCCAGGAGTGAAAAGATCAGGAAGGAAAAGCAACAGTGCCTGGAACTGAAGCTAAAAAGAACTGAGGACATTCTTGAGTCGTTACCGCATTACCCAAATCAGGTTAGAGTAGGCGTCTCGCTGGATACTACAGACTGGATTGAAGTCGCTAGGCGAAAAATGCAATCCAAGAAGCTGGATGCCATTGTGGGGGTCTACCTTGATGGGGAGGAACCATTTGGAAATGCTCCTGTCAACGCTTCTATCATCTCGGGAGAAGACGACGTTTTGCCACCCGCAAGGTACAGCAAGGACGAACTTGCGCCGCAAATTGCGGAACTAGCGCTGAAGATTCTTAAACTGAAAAGAGGAACAAATCAATGAACAAGAAAGCGTTTTTACTTCTTCTAGTGTTTTTGCCCATAATAGCGATCTTCCAGGTGGTCAGCATAGACGCCAAGGCACAAAGCTCTCAACCCCTTGCCTCTATAGACGGTGAAACGGTTACGCTTGAGGATTTCAACGTTTTCTTCTTGAAACAGTTGGGCGCGCAGGGTCTAGTCACCTTTCTCGAGCAGGTAGTGGTTTATCGGGAGGCAAGGAAGCTTGGGTTCACCCCAACGGAGCAGGAACGCAAAGAATTCATAGAGAAAGAAATGACCCAAGAAGTGTATAACGGTTTCAAGGAGCTATACTCCCAGGAAGCGTTAGATCGCTTCGTGGATTACAACATAATGAATAGAAAGTTTAGAAAGTACCTAGAGGAGAAATTCATAAAGGAGAAGAACATTAAGATAACTGACGATCAGGTTGGAAAGTACTACACCCGCAACATTGATAAGTTCCAACTGCCGGAGCGCGTTCAACTATCAATAATAAGCGTTGAGAGCGAGGGAAAGGCAAAAGAGGTACTCGCACGTCTTGAGAAAGGAGAGGATTTTAACGAGCTCGCCTCAATTTACAACGAAGACGAAGAACTGCGAGCTAGAGGAGGATACGTAGGAATAATCCCAAAAGGGGGAAATCTTCCGGAGCCACTAGAGCAGGTTGCCTTCTCCTTGGACGTTGGAAAGTACTCCCAAATCATCAGGGGTTCGCTGTTTCATATCATCTTCGTCCACGAAAGACTCCCCGAGGAAATGAATACGCTGGCTCAAGTCAAGGAAAAGATCAGGCAGTATCTTCTGGAAACATCCGTCAATGAGTATATCGCGGAGTACCTGAACGAGCTTTACAAGAAGGAGCTTCCGAGATTTGACATCAAAGCCAAGCTGTTCAAGGTTGGAGAAGACGCGACCCAATGAGCCATTTCGCTTCTGACAATAGGAAATAGAAGGACGCTAGTCCCCCTTTAGTGGGATCGGACTCCTGATATAAAATAAATACTCCGAAATGAAAGCAGTAGAGGTATACCTGCTTGCACACAGCCCCGCCTTCCAACGGTTCACGTATAGACTCCCCGAGGGCCAAGAATTCGCGGTTGGAGACCTGGTAGTTGTTCCTTTCAGGAGCGATTTCGTCGCAGGAGTGATAGGCAAGTTCACCCAGGACTTCAGAAATGGGCTCCTACCCGTCGCCGGGAGGGTTACCTGCAAAGTTCCCTTCTCTCACAACTTCGGCAAAATACTGCTCTGCATGGCTAACTTATACTTCTGTTCGCCTGGAGAGATGTTTGACCTTGTATCCTTTGGGCAGGCAAGCAGGCGGATTAGCCTGTTTTTTTTTACGAGGAAGGGATTGGCGTACCGACTGAACTTAGAACCCCGCATTCCCTAATCCAGCTTCTCGCTCACAAGGACGGCACCAGGTTGACTAATTCTTCAGTTAAGAAGATTCTCTCAGAGATAAATATGCGTCAGTTACTGGACATGATTGAAATTGGGGTTCTTAGGATAGCTGGAGAAATTAGTCTTTCAACGAAGTTGGAACGGGGTAGAAGGACACTTGAGCCTCATATTCAGCAGTTCCCCCTCTTCAGTCAGCCGGATGGTGGTATCCGTATACCGGAAGGACACACCTTCTTTAAGAGGGTGAGGAGCGCAATCTCTGAAGTTGGGGGACCCGCCACTCCGCAAGCTCTTAACATCTTGGTTCAGCGCGCCGGCTGGAGGGAAGCGATGGGACGAGACTGGCTAACTGAACTCGCCAAGAAAAGACAGCGATCGCTGATTCTGGTGCCCGACGAGAGCTTCGTTGAGATCTTATCCGCGAATATTCCAAAGAGGTACTCCAAAAGAGTCATCCACTTTTCCACTGATATGCCTTCTTCAGCATTCAACGCCTTGGCAAAGTCTTTGCGGGACAGCGCTCCAATCCTGGTTTATGGGAAAAGGTCCGCAAATTTCTTGTGCCTTTATGGCGACTTTGACGAGGTGTTAGTGGTTGATCCGTCAAATCCTAACTTTATCTCGGAGCAGTACCCAAGATACGATACTTTGTTGAACCTTTATCTGTACTTGATGTTTAGACCATTCAAGCTAAGCATCGTTCCCCTGGCTCCCGTTTATCCATTGGCGGATGCGCAGAGGTTAGAAATTGAGTCCCACAGGCTCTCTGGCACTACGGATGAGAAGATTCACGAGCAAGCGGAAATCGTAGTGAAACACGCGAAAACTGGAGCGAGAACTTTGGTGTTCTGTGACGCGCTGGGAATCGGACAACAGATCGTCTGCGCAAGATGCCTTGAGGACATAAAATGCGAAGGTTGTGGCAGAGGTCTATTTTTTAGCGCCGATACCGATAGCTTCAGATGTTCCTTCTGCGGGTTTGAAACGGAGAGAATCTCTTGCAGAGAATGCGGGAGCGAGGAGCTTGCGGTTCAGCTTCTCGGAGTAGAAGGATTGGCTAAACTGGTTAGGAAGAGGGTCAAGGGAGGAAGGCACAAGAAAACGCCTAGGGTGGGTGCACTTTATCAAGAGAGAAGGGAGAAGATACGAGTACCGAACCTGGCTAGAACCGATGTGTTAATTGGAACTAAGACGTTATTTTCGCCCATTCCTTTCTTCCGCGCACAAACGATAATCTACATTCCAAGGGAGTATCCTACGCTAGCCAACCAGCCGATGCTTGAAAACTATCTTGAACAGCAAATATACCGCCTTTACAACCTTTACGGCAGTGATAATACCCGCGTCGTCGTTGTAGGGTCTGAGCCCGTCGTAGAGATGCTTGAGAAAAGAACCAGCGAAACGAGAACGAATGTTCTAAAGGAGGAAGCTCAGTTGAAGGGGAAGAACCTTCTTCCACCATTCGGGATGATACTTGAGTTCACTGCCTATTCAAAACAAAAGAAGAAACTAGAAGAGTCTATGCACCAGATTCGTGGACAGCTAGAATTCACGGGGAAGCTGAAACTTTGGGATGCAAGCAGGGCGCTAAGGTCCCGTGGGGAAGGGAAGTGGTGCGTCAGGGGGAGATGCGTAATAGGCGATGTTACTAATGAGGCACTTGAGGACATTAGGCGTAGGGAGAAGCGCCGAAGGGTGGACCTGGTATTCAGCCCAAAGTACTACTGAATCTTATAATGCTAATATGCAATTCGTGAGGAGAATCCTGCGAGGGATCGTGACTTCGTCGCTGTTTGTGACCCTCCTGGTTATTACAGTTCAATTAGCCACTCCTGCTAATTCTTTAGACAATGATGCTCAGGGCGTGAGCAAGGGAGAAGGCACGTCGGAAGAGGTTTATTCACCAGAGAAAGTAACTACCGCCACGCTCCACGTCTTGATTGAAGAGATATTGGCGGGTAGAGAGTTTCAGTTTGAAGAGAAACAAAAGACCACGTGGATATTGAACGTCATAGACGCAATCAGAGACTGGTGGGGAGCTTTCCTGAAAGGACTTTCTGAGGGCGGTCAGGCTTCAACGCTAACTATACGCATAGTCTCTCTGGTGTTAGGTTTGTTGCTGATCACCCTCGTCATAAAAGCGACGCTGAGTATATTCGCTAACAGGACAACCGCCCGCAGAAAGAAAGATGACAAGGAGAGAACGCAGGATTTCATCCAACTGGCTGACAACGCCGAGAAGCGGGGCGATCTGGTTGAAGCTCTCAGATATCTTTACCGTGAGGCACTCAGGCTTTTGTTCCCACATAGAAATGAAACGTCTACCAGTAATGAGCTTATCAGCGAACTAATGACCCTCATGCCCGCGGTTAGCCAGCATTTCAAGACGTTAACGCACGCCTTCAACCGCTCGTTCTATGGCGGAAAGGAGGTAAGTCGGGAAAGTTACACGGAAACGAAAACAACTTTTCTCCAAATGAGAGAGATACTAAGAGGGCAGGGGTAAGAATGGGAGGAAGAAGTATCAGCCCTTCATTTGTGTTCCTAATACTTCTCCTGGGTCTGTTATTTGTAATCCTAACTGTAACCGCACAACCTACACGCCCTGGGGGTACGCCCCTGTCGGTTCGCAGTTCCGGAAGGGAGGGAACCAAAGCTCTCCTTATCCTAGCGAGGCGACTGGGCTTTCAATCTGCGATTCACATGCGCCCTTTGGCGCTAGTTCCTAGGGGCAGTAAAGTAATCGTTCCGGGAGTATCGCCACCCATTCCCGTAGAAATGGATCAAAGCGGAGGCGCGGTCAACCTCAAGAGGCTTGAAAGGGCTCTGGAGAGAGGAGTGGACGTAATTTACATCGCACCGCTAACGATGGCTGGTAAGAACAACGCCACTCGCACCTCAAAAACTCAGGATGAGCCCGTAACTGCAGGTAAGCAAATGGGAGATATGGAGGAGAAGGATGGTGGGACGAAGGAGGCGCAGGATTCTGAGGAGGCGATGAATTACGTTCACGGGGAAGAGAATAGGAGAATCACGACGAGGGCTCAATCGCGCAAGGGTTCCCCCGCAGCCCGCTCTGGGCAAACTTCCCCCGCTGAAGCGGTAAGCGTCCGCACTTCTGAGAAACCCGCGGGGGGCCCAGATACTAGGATAATTGAACTTCCCTGGGATATTGACGAGGATGGAGGAATCCACGTTTATCCTCCTGGTAATTTCCGGGTATTTGCGGATGTGCGGGAGATTCATACTAAAACTCTTAGGCTGGAGGATGCCTATGATTTGGAGTTTTGGAACGAAGAGCTAGGGGGAATGGAGGAAGCATACGTGCTTAAGGGGACAAGCATACCCGTACTTGCGTTCAAGAAATCCCTAAGTTCTTCCTTTGTGGCTCTCCTTGTTCCCCAGGTGCTTACAAATGCGGAGATAGGTCTAGCGGATAACGTCATTCTCGCCTATAACCTTCTCACCTTCAACCGAGTTACGCCCATTTTTTTCGTTGAGACTCTCGGCGGAGTTGCGATTCCTTCCGTTGGGGTGACCAGCTTACTCCTCTTCACAAAAGGCGGAAAATTTATCCTTGCTGTCCTGGCGGTACTTATCATCGCTCTACTGCCCTATATGTTCCCCCTGGGTAAACACTACGCTTCGGAGCAGGCTAAGTTCCCTAGCCAAATGGAGAGAATGAGGGCGTTTTCAAGTATGATCGGTCAGGGCAGACTGTTCAAACAGGCAGTCATCGCGGGATTCTCCGAAGCATATCAAACTAGCCAGGAGGGACGAGAGCTCAATAAGGAAACTTTGAAGTCTATGCTGATAAGGTTGGGCGTTTCGGAAAAAGACGCTTCTCTCGCGTCCCTTCTGCTATTCACTGAAGGGAAGACTTCTCGTCGTCAGAAGGCTTTCCTGATTCGCCTTTATAGCGAACTGAAACTAAAGACTAGTAGAATAAGTTCCGTTTAGTCTCGCTTATGCAGCACTCCTATTCAAAGCTACTTATAGACCTTGATCAGCTTAGGAGCAACCTGGAGCTCATCCGTAAGTTCGTTGACAGGAAGATCCTCTTCGTTATAAAGGCGAATGCCTACGGAATTGGCGCGGTTGCCTTAGTTCCCGCTCTCTCCGAAGTACCCAATCTTACCCTTGGCGTCGCAGTCGTGGATGAAGCTCTTGAACTTAGGCAGGCGGACTATCTCGGAAACATTCTGGTTATGGGCTATACGCCACCCGAACAGTACAAGCTGGCTCTGCGTCACTTCCTAGGTCTAAGCGTTTTCCGCCCTGAGAGTATTCAGCAGTTAGAAGACGCGGGCGCGGAGCTTGGAACAATAGCGAAGGTTCACATTAAGCTGGATACTGGAATGAGGCGTGCTGGGGTGACGCCAGATAGGTTGGACGAGTTTCTGGGATACATCGTGAACAATCCCCATATTTCTACGGAAGGCGTTTTCTCTCACTTAGCTGGCTCAGCTAGCCGCGATGACCCCATCATCCCTGAGCAGATTGCGATTTTTTCCGAATGCGCGAAGATTGTGGAGCAAAGGCTGGGAAGGAGCGTAACTAAACACCTAGCGAATTCTACCGGAGCGCTTGCCTACCCAGAGAGCAGATTTGACATGGTAAGAATTGGAATACTTGCTCTTGGCTGTCATCCGCCCAACTACGAAGGAATAAGGCTTGGCGTGAAACCCATTTTCACCTTGAGAACTGAGGTTGTTGATGTTAGATGGGTACCACCTGGAACCGGAGTTTCGTACGGTCATCTTTACAGGACAAAAGAAAAGACATGTCTTGCCACTATCCCTCTTGGTTACGCGGATGGGATTCCCACCCAGTTTTTCCCTAAAGGTCAAGTGCTCATTCATGGGAAACGGAGGCGAGTTGCCGGTGCGGTCAATATGGATTACGTCATTCTTGACGTCGGCGTAGAGGATAACATCCGCGTTGGCGATGAAGCAGTGATAATCGGCAATCAAATGAAGGAGGAGATAACTTTGGACGAATTCGCGGGCTGGTGCGGAACCCTCTCTTACGACATTCTTTGCCGTATTGGTAGGCGAGTGAAGCGGGAGGTTATTCTCAGGAGAAGCACAGCCAAGGCAATGGACACTTCAGCCTATGCATAACCCTAGAAGATGCTGCCTTGATGAGAAACCGGCAGGGGGAAGAACGTCCTACCGCTTACTTAGTTTCTTCATTGCCTTCACCTTCTTAGCGGTATTGTTAGTTATCACCTACAGAAGCACAATATATCCGCACTTCCTCACCCTTGAAGAGAAGGTGGAAAGGAATTATCTTAGGCTTGCGGAGAACCAGGCCATCAGAGATCTGAAAAAAGGCAAAGATACGCAAAAGAACGCCCAATACCTAGCAAGAATCTACGCGTTGAAAGGAAACGTCGGAAGAGCTGAACTTGTCCTAATGAGCTATAACGTTGAGGATGAAATCGTTGACCTAGTACGTGAAACCCAACTAAGCATACTTGACCAGCTTAAAACCACCGGCTCGTTGCTTAACCCTTTTTCTACAGGGAAACTAAGGAAACTTCGCAAGTATCCCGTTTACGGAAACCTGAAGTTCTTTACAGGTTATCAGCTCGCACTCACTGGAGATTGGACGGGCGCGAAAAGTTACTTTAGTGAGGCAAGGAGGGACGGAATTTCCAAAGTTCTAAAGCCGTATCTTAGTTACTATTTGGCACGTGCCGATCTTGTTAAGAATGATAACATCCAGGTCCGAAAGGCTATTGCCAATCTGAAACGTATTAGCAGAAAATACAGTATCCCACTAAGGAAACGCACTATCCTAAACCTGTTAGAAACTCAGTTAAAGAACGGGGATTTTACGAGTGCCCTGGGGCTTCTAAGGCAATTGGAAGAGCTGGAGGGTGCCGGGGATAAGGATCGAAGTTGGGTTTCGGCTAGAGCATACATTGCGGTTGGCGAATACTTCGCAAAGGCTGGTGGTAAGCTGGACGCCCTTTCATACTTTCTCCGTGCACTGAGCGTAAACGAAACTTCCACAAGGGCTTCCGCGTCTCTAAAGGCTCTGAACATTCTTGCTCGGGTTGCCGACGAGCCTTCTAGCGTAGGAACCGACTCGCTCCCCGGCTTAAGCACCGCAGGCTATCAGAGGCTAGGGGAAGAGATTCTCAAGCTCAATGATCAAAGAGAAGCCAACCACACTCTTGAGAGAATTGTGGAAAACCAAGAAGCCTTGCCACACCTAAGATTGCTTTCCCTCGTATCACTCTCCAAGTTAGTAGATTTAGGGAAGACTGACGCGGAAATGAGTGAAACAATTGCGCTTGCCACTAATCTCTTTGAACAGTCAAGCTTTCCCGAAAAGGAAACTGCGCTTCAACAGATATATTTGAACTTGGCGGAACGACAGATCAATAACCGCAGAATAGCTCCAGCAGAAGCTTTGCTAGAGACTGCGGTTGGGCTGAAGGGAGACCTCACCGGCGCGTTATTGCTGGAGAGCTACCGATTGCTCAGGAATACTAAGCCCCTTTCCTCATTGGATAGGCAGGAGAAGCTATTGCTTGAAGCGTTTAGGGAAACTGAGGTCAACCGCGTAGAATGCTTAGAGAATCTTATCCCTATCCTCCTTTACAGGGGGAATCTTAATTTGGCGAAAGAAGTAATTGAGGAAAGCAAGGAGGTTGAATCAGCCTTAGCGCGATTCTGGGAACGCTACCTTGAACGTGAGAAAGAGCCCCACGACAACCTTGAGGAAGAACCCGCTCAGGTCAGAAAGTTCAGCTATTACGAACTATTCCCGCTCAATCGATTAACGTGGGACAATTTGAGCTCGTGGACGAGTAAATCTCTGCTTTTAGATATACCCGAGAGCGTTGAAGAATACCTCCTGAGCTACTTGTTCACTGAGCTAGCTCTGGAAGAAGCGAGAAGTTCACCAAGAAACGGGAAGCCTGTCGCTTGGCCTGCAATATACGCTAAGGATCTCACGCTCACCGCTAGCTTGCCGATCACTAGGTGGAGAACTCTCCAGCTAATAGAATCGGGAGTAAAGTGGCAGACGAATAGAGAGCTCGCAAGGTTCATTCTTGATACTGCATACCCAAAACCTTATTATGAAATAGTCAGCCAGGCAGGGCGAGATTACGCAGTAAGCCCTGGACTAATCTACGCGGTAATGGCAAAGGAGAGTAACTTTGATCCAGGCGCGGTATCTCCTGCCGGAGCGGTTGGACTAATGCAAATCCTTCCTAGCACCGCAGACCTTTACACGAAATTCCTGCCAGATAGGATGAGAGCACTTCCATTAGCCGACCCGAGAAAGAACATAAACCTGGGCGCAATTTACCTGCGGGAACAACTGAAAATATTCAAGGAAAAGCACCTTGCCCTGGCGGGTTACAACGCTGGGCCGGGAAACGTGAGGAACTGGCTAGCAAACATCAACACCGAGGACCCTGAGCTAGTCATTGAGTTGTTACCTAACTTTGAAGCAAGGCAGTTCGTAAAAAAGGTCCTGAAATATGAGAAGGTTTACGACTTTTTGCTAAACGAACCCATTACTTCAAAGAATCAAAATAGCATGGAGAACTAGGAACAGCCCTATGCCCAGAGATTTCGTAATAGACGGTCATCAGGACATAGCCTGGCATATGCTCTATCACAACAGGGGATTCTCCGTGGGTGATAATCCGAGACAGGCAATGATTACCTTGGATGCACTTCTAGAAGGAAGAATACTCCTTTCTATCGCCTCCGTATTCGTAGAGCACCAGTTGAAGAAGGCAAGGAGGAAGGAGATAATGAATTCACAGTTTAGGTTGTATGAAAAGTTAGCCAAGAATTTCACCTGCGTGAGATCCATAGAAAGCAAAGATTCACTTAAGCATCTTAGGAACGATTTTGAGGCTGGAAAGGAGATTTGGGGATTCTGCCTTATGATGGAGGGGGCAGATCTACTGGATTCGGAAGATGAGCTAGAGGCGCTACAAAAGGGAGGCTTACGCCTACTTAGCCTGACGTGGAATGAAGAAAACCAGTGGGCGGGTGGAGCGAAGAGTACCGGAGGATTGTCAAAGGCGGGGAGAGCCCTGTTAAGCAAGATGAGGGAACTTGGAACCATACTGGACGTATCCCACCTTAATGAGAAGAGCTTTTGGCAGGTTCTGGACGCTTGGGACGGTCCTGTAGTGGCAACCCACAGCAACGCTCATTCCCTTTGCACCCATCCGAGAAACCTAAAGGACGACCAGCTTCGTGAAATCGGAATGAGAGGAGGAGTGGTGGGGATTCTTCTTTACAACGGTCTTCTGGACGAAAACTGGAGCGATGGCTCCCGGAGATTACCCATCTCCGTCCCCGTGAGGCATATACTTCACGTTCTTGCGATTGTCGGATGTAATCAAGTCGCAATCGGCTCTGACTTTGACGGAGGCATATCCCCCAAGGACACTCCCGAGGGTATGAACTCAGTTTCCGACCTTTGGCTAATCGCCAACGAACTTAACAACCAAGGAATAGACGATTCCGTCATTCAACGTGTAATGGGCTTGAACTGGTACGAATTCCTGCTCAGGAATCTGGGAGACCCGCTTCTGAGTTAGCCCTCAACTTCAATTAGGATTGAATCGCCTTGACCGGAGCCTGAGCAAATTGAAGCTATTCCTAGCCCACCGCCTCTACGCCTTAGCTCATAAGCGAGTGTCAGCACGATACGAGTTCCACTCATTCCGATCGGATGCCCTAAAGCGATAGCGCCACCATTAACGTTGACCTTGTCAATATCCCATCCTGTAATCTTCCCGCAAGCAAGAACAACGACTGCGAAAGCCTCGTTGCACTCAATGAGATGTATGTCTTCAATCTTCCTTCCCGCCTTCTCAAGAAGCTTGAGCGTTGAATACGCTGGAGCTATAGGGAATTGGTAAGGCTTCATAGCCACCCAGGCGTAGTCAATTATCTTGGCAAGCGGTTTAACTCCTAATGTAACCGCGAACTCACTCGTTGTGATTATAGCGGAAGCTCCGCCATCATTTATGCCCGGAGCGTTACCAGGAGTTATGGTGCCATCCGGGGAAAAAGCTGGCTTTAGTTTGCTAAGTCCTTCCACCGTCGTCCCGAAGCGGGGGAACTCATCCTGCGAAAACATCACAGGTTCGCCCTTCGGCTGTAGCACAGGATACGGAGTTATTTCCTCTGCGAGTCTTCCCTCTTTAATCGCAGATTCCGCAAGGTTCTGGCTTCTGCAGGCGTATTCGTCCTGCTCTTCACGACTTATATTAAACTCTTTCGCAATCCTGTCGCCGTCATTTCCCATATGCACGTTGTCAAAAGCGCACCAGAGACCATCGTGAATCATCAAGTCAACCAGCTTGTCATCTCCCATTCGTCTGCCCCAACGGGTAGAGAAAGAAGCGTAAGGAACCTGGGACATTGATTCCATTCCGCCCGCGATGATTAACCTCGCCTGCCCAGCCCTTATCAAAGTATCCGCGAGGGTGATAGAGCGCATACCAGACGCGCAAACCTTATGAACGGTTAAGGAGGGGACTGTCTCGGGCAAACCTGCCCTTATTGCGGACTGCCTGGATGGTATCTGCCCCACGCCCGCATTCACCACAATGCCCATAATTACGTCGTCAATGGTCTGCGGGTCAATCTTATTTCGTTCAACCACTGTCTTTATGCAGTGGGCACCTAGGTCAACCGCAGGTACGTCTTTAAGCGTGCCACCGTATTTGCCAATGGGCGTACGCGTCCCGTCTAGAATTACCACTTCAGCCATTTTGTTTCCTCCTGTTCAGAATGCCTGTGAAAATTTTAACATACTTCTAGCCCCGCGTTACGCTTCCTATTCTCGTTCTTGCGAAAACCAATGACCCGTATAGGGGAATGAGGAAAAACCTGCGCTGTAAAAGCCTCTGCGGAATACGGAGGGCTAGCCAGAATCGGAAATGCGGGATCGGTGCGAGCTGATCTAGGTGCAACCTCATAAAGATTGCTTGATTCTTTAGAAGTAAGGCGGATTTCTTCGCATCCGAATACAAAGTATTTATTGTCTTGGAGTGAAGATGGCTAACCCTTACCTCGGTGGCAAGGCAAGTTTCAAAGCCTAGCCTCTTAGCCCTGAATCCTAGATCCACGTCTTCCCAATAGGCGGGCGAAAATATAGGATTGAAGCCTTCTAGCTTCTCAAAAACCCTACGACGGCACAGGAAGAAGGCGCCGCAGAGCGGAACGTCCCTTACTAGCCCACCCCTGTACTTTTCAGAAACCTTCACTGGGTCTTCATGGGGAACTCCGCCAACCGGCTTAAGCCACACTAGACCCCTATTCTTCCACAAGAAATTGAGGTTCTCTGTTCTGCCCAGACCTTCAGCATAGACAAGCGGCATAACCGCAAACACGCCCTCTTCACTCAGCACTCTCGCCAAAGGCGCGAATACGTCCTTTCCCAGCCGAATATCTGAGTTGACGAAGGCAAGAATCTCACCGGAAGCTTCCTTCGCTCCACGATTGCAGTTACCCCCGTAACCGAGACGATTATCCCCCGCTACGACTCTTACTGATGGGTAAGCATCTCTCACGAGCCTGACGCTTCCATCTGTAGAGCAATCGTCAGAAACGATAATCTCATAAGAATGGTTACAGGTTTCTAGTTCAGTCTCAAGCTGAGGGATTAACGCCGGTAGTAGATTCTCACCGTTGTAGTTTGGGACTATAACTGAAAGGTCCATCCTACATTTCTACTCCGCCTCAAAGGGTGTTATCACCTTAGTGTGCCAACCTTCGTACCACTGCTCACGATTTGGGAGAGCAGAAGCGAGACCGTCGGACAGCGAGCCCCACCAATACTCAATTGAGCGACCACACGCTGGTCACCGAGAAAAACTCCGCCAAGGGCGGGACCACTTTAACCTAGCGGTTATCTCAAGGCAATGGCGTCAGCTTGATGGAATCGTGTCTCGTCGTCTGACCGGCGGTAATGTGAAGGTCAATCGTCTTGGTAACGTAGTCCTCGTGCCAGAACTCAACCTGGTAGTCTCCGGCGGGTATATCGTCTATCTGGAATACGCCAGAGAAATCGGTAAAGGTTTCTATGGAGGTGCCCACCAACCTCACACGGACAAGGTCTACCGCCATATTCGTAACTTCGTCGTAAACGGCGCCAACGTAGAAACCAACTGTGGGAGGCACACCCGGATAAAGGTTGAAATTCACGATAACGTGTTGGTCCGAAACGAGGTCAATAGACGCAGAATCAGTAGTAAAGCCGAACTTATCAGCGGTCAGGAAGTATGTCCCAAGAGGAAGGTCGTTGAACCGATACTCCCCGTTTATATTGGTATTAGCGGTTGCGACCACCCCATTTGCGTTTAGAATCGCTACTGTAGCTTCCACGACAGGTGACGCTGGAACGGTGGTGGGGTTCATTACTGTACCACCCACAGAGCCAAACTCGGGAGGAGCGGTCGGTCCAAATACCCTTAGCCAACCTATGCCGCTGCTATTACCTATAGTGTCGCCAATGAAGATCTTTCCATCAAGGGTTACCAGAACTTCGCTCGGGGCTACTAACTGGTTGCCGGAAGTCCCTCGCGTGCCATCACCAATCTGCCTCACGAAGTTCAAGTCCTTGTCAAACACCTGAACTCGCCTGTTGCCGGGGTCGCAAACGTATAGCTCGTCGGTCCTAGGATCAACAGCCATACCGGACGGTCCGCCGTTTGTGAGGTCTGGATCCTCAAGTTCCCCCTCAGTGCCAAAAGGCGGGTTCAGCGCGAAACTGCCGGGCAAAGACCCACCCGGAAGCCCCAACACCCTGCGATAGCCGTATCGGTTGTTTATGATGGGTCCAATTTCATAGGTGAACGGGGCGATAGTGGTATCGGTGGTCAGAGTGCTTACCCCAACGTAGTCCACCTCTATGTTCCACTCCGCTATATCCAGAATCAGCCTGATATCGGGAATGGCTCTAGCATCCCCGCCCAAGTAAAGCGTCTGAATATCAGTTCGGTCTGGTGGATACTTATTTGCGAACGCCAACTGTCCTAGACTTCCAGTTTGGTCTCCAAAGAAACCAGACCACCTAAAAGGCGCAGTAACCGGACGTGGCTCACCTTCCTCGTCCGGAACTCCAATCTCACCAGAACTTCTCGGCGCTATGAGATAGCCTTCGTGAGGATCAAAGACCATGAGCGCCATTTCAAAATCGGGGAAGTCGGTGGTACAGGGCAGGTCCACGTCAACGAGAAGCGCGATGGCTCCTTCACGTGTAACGTCCGCGTCATAGGTAGTAACAATTAGGAGTGGGCAGGGGTCTGGCGGATCCGGAAGTGGGCTAGTGGGCTGAATCCTATACCTCACATAGTCCTCAATGAATGGAAGGTCAACTCGCTTAAGGAGGTCGGGTTGATTCTCGTGCTCCACTGTCACGAGGTCATCTAGATTTGGGGCATAAATGGATACGAAGCTATTTGCGGTTGGCTGATAGATTATAGCTGGGAACTCTGGATAGGGATAATGGGTCTCGTCGCCGTCACTCGGATTCGGGTCAGGAGGGATAACCACCATTGCGGATATTTCGTTAGGTGATAGCGCGGTGTTCACGTAATTTCCAAGAAGGTCAAACGCGTGAATCGCGGTTGCCTCGGCAACGTAAATGTAACGCGTGCTCGCGCCCAGCCCGCGAATATCCCCAAATGCCGCTCCACCCGGCAACGTGAACGCCCCTAATGAGAAGGGCGTTCGTTCCTCCATATCGCCTCCCGGCGGTCCAGGTGGAGGAGGTCCAAAACCGTTTCTATCCTGATTGCCTTCGTCTCCGCCTCCGCCACAGGCGGAGAGCGCGAAAAACAACAACAAACTAAGGAGCAACGTTAAAAGGCTTTGTTTGTTTTTCATATCCGCTCCCAAACATCAAGTTTCAGTTAGACGCTTCGGTGCGATGCGGACGCGATGCCTACGGGCCACCGCCACCGCCACCACCTCCAGTTCCGATGGTTGGTGAAGAAATGCTGAAGTTCACCTGCTTCACACCACCGGGTGATATTTCTATCGTTTTCAAACTGGGCTGGAATCCGTCAATGGGTTCACCGTTCCCGTCCACGACAACCGCCTGCACTTCCATAGTTCCGGCTGGAATCACCAAGATATAGTTGTGACCGGGATTAGTCGTCTCGTTCTCATCAAACACACTATTCACGTAAGGACCAACTTGCCCTCCAAAGTAATACTCACCCTCAATTAACCAGTTAATGTCCAAGAGTTGAGTTATAAGGTTGCCGTCCGCGTCCTGGTAGGTAAACTCACGCCGGAAATTATCCACCTTACCGTGGATAAGTCCCGTGGAGAGGTCCGCCAAGGCTGGATCTTTCGGGACTTCAGTTCCAGTACCGTTGGTTAGGAATGGATACATAAGTATAACCTGCTCCATTTCCCTGACGTCATTGGTTATGAAATCCTCACCGTAATGCGGAGCCTGCATAGTCAAAAGGTAATGATACTTAGTTGCAAGAATATCGCCTCTCAGGATTACCAGAACCTCGTCATTTAGAGAGAAACCCGGCTCAGTCCAATTCCCTGTCCCAACTGCCACAGCGGGAATGCCCGTTCCCAGGGCGTGATCAGCAAAGAGTAATCGCTCGGTGACGTGGGCTCCCACATTGACCCAACCACCGCTCGGAGGTTGATTAATCACAAGCACCGCGGGGATCCCCCTCTGGCCACCATCCGCCTGCTGAAGCAGGCTTACAAAGGCGTCGTATACCGCATTTTCGTCCTGGTCTCCATAGGCACCAACATCGTTAATCATCAGGAACATCACACGTTCGGCAGGATCACCTCTTCCCACCGTTCCACTGAGCCACTGAAGCAAAAACGTCGCAAGCCCAGCATCGGAAAACTGCTCAATTACAGCCGCGACATGGTTAGACTGCTCAACCTCACCTTGTAGAATTTGGTCCAGGCGGTTCGTTGGCCCGAAATAAACGTCAATCATTCCTAGACCTCCCGCCACCTGAAATGAGTGCTGGGTCGCGTCCCTTTTGGCAGCGCCAAACTTCCTCTCAACAAACATCTGATTGAATTCCGTAGTGAAGGCGGAGGCAACTGCGGAATCGTTGATGGTCAAAAGGTCTCCGATGGTTCTTTCGCTTCCCTCTTCGCTCCAGTTATAACTACCAACGACAACCCTCGCCCCATCAATTATCAAGAAGCGGGAATGCATTATGCGAGGAGTCCCATCGTCATCGGTGCGGAGGTCAATGTTCGGATGGCTCAATAGCTGTAAAGTAAAGGGGCGATAACGGGCATCCTCAGCGAAAGCCTTCTCGGTGATTATGCGAACGTGAACGGAATTGGCTGCACTCAAAATGGCATCCACTACCTCTTGCCTGTCTATACGCGGAAAGGCAATATCCAAGCTCTGTCTCGCAGAAGCAAGGTGGAAGAAAATGGGGTCTATGTCCTTAGGGTCATCGGAACCACCGTCGCGCACGCGAAAGGTGCGGTCAACGACCTCAACTGATACCCCGGGATAAACACCCCAGGGATGGGGGCTATCTTCCGGCTGTCCTTCGTCCACCCTAGGCGTTCCGTTGTCACCGCCACCGCAACCAGAGGGTAGCCAAGTAAATAGGGCTCCCGCGATGAGCAAAGCTGTCAGTCTTTTGAGGGACATGGTTTTCTCCAGTTTCAAATTTGTAACTGAAAATTATCCGTTATCAACCTGTCGCAAGTCAAGCGGACGGGCAAAACCGCCTGCAGACTCACCTCAATTATACCCAAAATCTCCTCATCGGAAACGAAGTTCTGGTTACAGACTATTTCTGTTTCACCGATAGCGCCACCAGCACGGGTGCCAAGTGCCCAGACCTTGCTCCTCCGGCGGCAACTCAGGTCGCTAAGCTGAGCGGGCTAGGATGGGCAATAATGCCGAACCCAAAGTCGACTCCCTCCGCGAATTAGGAAAGAACCGATATCCGATTAACCGCAATGACTATCCCCACTTAAAGGCGGTTTAGAGCCTTGTATCTAAGGTAATGGTTTACGAGCTCCAGTGAGAGTTCCTCTCCGTAAGTTCTTACGACGTCAACCCCTGTTCTGGCTAACTCCCTCGTCAGGAGATGCTTCGTTCTCAGATACTCCAGCGCTGAAATATGATCAAGGAATGCGTCCTCATCTTGAGGGACAGAATTAGAAAGTGCGTGAATCTTCGGGTCGTCAAGAATCACAACGGTTACCTGATGGTGTTTTGCCAGCTCACCCACTGCAAGCATAGCATTTCCACCAGAAATGGAATCAGTAATCTCGGTCATTAGCAGAACGAGAGAACGCCGCGGATGTATGCCGGAGAGGTACGTTACTAACTGAAGGTAATCCGTCTCGACTCGGGCAGGTTGCAGTTTGTAAATATCATATAGGACCTCGCTTTTCCTCCTTGGAGGAATGTAGTGCAGAATATCATTGGCGAAGGCGACCAACCCGACCCTGTCTCTTTCAAGGCTTGCGGCGTAACTCAACCGAACCGCGGCGTCCAGGTAATGCTCGAATCTTGGTCTGCCAGCAATCTCCACAAACATCTGCCTCCCGCAATCAAGAAGAATAAGGATCTCCTTGTTCTGCTCCGCTCGGAAGACTGATATGACTGGTCGATTGAGTCGTGCGGTTGCTTTCCAATTAAGCTTCTTATAGTCGTCTCCCGGAAGGTATTCCCTCAAACTATCAAAATCCGTCCCTTCCCCCTGCATCCTGATTCTCTTCTCCCCCATCTGGAACAGGCGCCTCCTATGTTGAAACGGGTCAAATGCAACGTAGTCCTTGATATTCGGATAAATGCGCAGGCTCTCCCCGAAGTTCTCCACGACTGAGACGATCCAAAGACGGAGCGGGCTCAAGTATCTTAGGTAAGCGGGTCCAAGAGGCAAATCCCCGCGAACCCGCGCCTCAAATTCAACCTGAAAGTGCTTCTCCTCTCCCGCACCGAGGAAGAGCTTCCCTTCAGGTAAGTCCTTCGTTAGATCGGACGAGCTGTCCTCGGCATATTCAACCGCCAAAGCCCGCCTTAAACAATTCTTAATCTGAACCCGATAGATTCCGGATACGTAAACTGGCCAAACGGATGGAGGAATTCGTCTAACGATAGGTGCCCGCCCATTCATCGCCAAGAAAAGGTCAGCGATACCCGCGCTCGCCCCGACGGACAGGAAAATCAACCAAATCCACCCCAGCCCGCCTCCAACAAGGTAAAGAAGAACGAGTGGTAGGACTATGAAGATAGCCAAATAGACAGTAGGCAGGGGCACCAGCTTCCTTATAGGGGATGCTATTGAGCTGTCCTGGTCTTCCATTGCCAAGAAGAACCCTAGAGGGATTTAGGCGGGTCCGGAACCTATAATCCTCTATAAAAAAGGGCAAAGAGCAGAGTGACGATCAGAAAAGTATAGCCAAGCCGTCTCAAGAGCCGGCGCTTCTTCTCCTCTACGCCAACCGCTCCGCGATAAGCGTCACCAGCGCCACCCGTAATCGCTGCGCCCAAGCCTTCGCTTTTAGTGTTGAGAGATAGCGTAACAACTATCATCGCAACCGCAATCAATGCGATTACGACAAATGAAATGACGGAAAAAATTGAACTCAACATAGTCTTACAGTTTATCTTAGCATAGTTTAGAAACGAAAAACTTAATATCATCCGATTCTCGTCGGCAACCTATGGAATAATACTCTCAGCCAATGTTTTCAGCCATAAGTGAAAGATTCGTTACCATAATTAGGCGTATACGCGGTAAGGTGAGCCTAACTCCCGCGGAGGTGGAACGCGAATTAGCCCACCTCAGGATTGCCCTTCTTGAAGCGGACGTTCAGCTACAGGTGACCCGCTCATTCATAAGTGAAGTTCGTGAAAGAATAAATCAAGAATCTCGCAGCAGTCTGAGCACAGCCGACCAGCTAACCCAGATAATCTATGAAACGTTAGTATCAACCCTTGGAGGGGATACGGTGCCCGAAAACGCTGGAGCTCCCCCTCACAGCGCGCCTAAAAGCATTTTATTGCTGGGTTTACAGGGTTCCGGGAAAACTACCTCCGCAGTGAAACTTGGTAAGTTGTATCGTAGTAAAGGCTTCAAGCCACTACTGGTATGCCTAGACACAAAGCGTCCTGCTGCATCGGAACAACTGTCCGTTATGGCGAAAAACGCGGGACTAGAGGTCCTCTGCAACAATTCGAGGGACTCAATCAGCCTTGCGAATACAGCCTTGCAGGCTGGTAAGGCAGGTAGATTCTTGCCTGTTATTCTGGACTCAGCTGGAAGACTCCACATAGATGAAATGGAGGTCACGGAACTGAAGTTGGTCAAGGAAGCGGTTCAACCCTGCCTTGCTATCCTCGTTGCTGACGCCTCAACGGGGCAGGACGCTGTAAACATCGCTAAGTCTTTTGAAGAAAAAATCGGAATAGACGGCGTAATGTTAACCAAGGTTGATAGCGATGCCAGAGGTGGCGCCATCCTTTCAATGCTCAAGGTAACTCAAAAGCCAATTCTGTTCGTGGGAACCGGCGAAAGACCTGAGGATATTGACCCCTTTGAGCCAAGGGAGTGGGCAAAGCGAATCCTTGGCATCGCGGACATTGAAACCCTGATGGGGACTGTAAGAGCGGAGTATTCAGATCCCGCCATGCAAGAAATTGAAGCCACGCTGAAAGAGGGGCATTTCACCGTCCAGAGTTTCCTGGAGATTAGCAAGAGCACTAGGAAAGCGAATAATTTAACGAGGATGCTTAGTTACCTGCCTGGCGTTAGGATTAGTGCAGAACAGGTGGAGGAAGGGATGAGGAGGCTTAGGCGAATGGAAGCCATCGCGTCTTCAATGACACCCCTGGAAAGAAGGAATCCGAAGCTACTTAACGCCAGCAGGAAGAGGCGCATAGCCAAAGGAAGCGGAACTACAGTTCAGGAAGTTAATATCTTTCTTAAGCAGTTTGAGGATATGAAATCCGCTATTAAGCACTTAAAGAAGCTCCCCGCCAAGTCGGGAAGAAGACTTTTCTAGCCCTCGGCACACCCAAGAATATCCCTGATTTTGGTAACGAGCGAATCAATCACAACTTCAACCTGCTTCCCCTCCTCCCCATATCCTGTTCTGAGATCTTTAAGCTGGACAGTGGGCGGATTCTTCCTCAGCTCCTCCTCACCCGGGACCACCACGAGGGGAATCCCCACTTTATCAGCGAACTTGAACTGCCGAGAAAGGGTGCTCCCCTTATTGTTTGCGGTATACAGCCACATTTCTGTTGGAATTCCGCCTTGTCTCAGAATCCTGGCGATACGTGAGCTCTCGGAGACAAGACTGTCGTCAAAAACTGCGACGAAAACTTTGGCGGTGGACTGGGCACTGTCCTCACCGCAGACCGAGTAGTCTTTACCGTGTTTCAATTTTAGTGATTCAAGGAGCCTGTCCACGCCGAGACTAATCCCTACTCCCGTTACTTCCCTTTTGGAGTACATAGCTACGAGGTTATCGTACCTTCCGCCCCCACCTACGCTACCTACCTGCTCAGCTCCAGGCAGAACCATTTCGCATACGAAGCCGGTATAGTAATCCAGTCCTCTCGTCAGAGAAGCGTCGGGACGAACCCTGCTTTCGCTAATCCCCTCCATTTCCAGCCTTCTAATAAAGGGCTCAAAATAGCAGGCAACTTCTTCACGGTTACCTATCCACTTAAGGAGAGCTTTGGCGGTTTCATGTTCTAACTTCACTTCCTGCATTCGCTCATACTCAAGGACTGAGTCGAAATCCTGCAGGAGAAGTTGCCCCGTAAGCTCCTTGAACACCTTTGCCTCGCCCTGGGATTCCAACTTATCTAGAACGCGGAATACGTCCTTTGCCCTTTCCTCTGAGACGTTTAATCTTCTTAACCCCTCCGCCAAGTACCTTCTGTCGTTAACCCTGAAGTAGAAATCCTCCATTCCAAGCGACTCAAAGGCGGTGCAAAAAACCCGCAATAATTCGACCTCCGGCTCAATCGGAGGCGCACCGAGAATATCCGCGTCCAGCTGAAAGAACTCCCTGAGCCTACCACGCTTTGGCTTATCAAATCGCCAAACCTTGCCGAACTGGTACCGCTTAAACGGAAATGCTAGTGAATTCAGGTTCATTGCCACGTACCTAGCGAGAGAAACCGTTAGGTCGTATCGCAAGCCGACCTGATTCTTCTCCAAATCCTCAAAACGGTAGATCTGCTTGTTTGGGTCCTCCCCCAGATTGGAGAGCAGGATCTCCTGCGGTTCAATTACGGTGGTTTCTAAGGGGCAAAACCCAAACATTTCAAAGGCGCTCTTAAACACAGAGAAAATGTGCTGAATCTGTCTGGCTTCTAAAGGACTATGGTCCTTAAAGCCTTTCAATACGCGGGGTTTGATCCTCTCGTCTTCCATATTTACCTATTGCGATTATATTCCACACCTTTGAGAAATCTGCATCCAAACCATTCTTTCCAGGCGTTTTGTCGGAGCTAGCCTACCCATTAGAATAGGGAGGGAGGGGATCGAACCCTCGACCTCTGGTTCCACAGACCAGCGCTCTGACCAGCTGAGCTACCTCCCCATCTTTCAGGATGATTATATCAACCCGTCCACCAACGCTTTCCGGACGCCCGCCTATCCCACCTACTCCTGGGGTATCATAGGCACTGGTATATGCAAGATGAATCCGAATTCAGCGCGCAGGACTTGCTAAGCCCACCCACGCCGACCGGGATTGGGGACCTGACAAACAAGTTTATTCGGGTATTTGGTAACGACTTAAACGAACAGCAAATCTCAGCGGTCACCGCGCCTGAGAAGAGAGTACTCGTGCTTGCCGGTGCAGGAACGGGAAAGACCACTGTCATTACATATCGCGTAGCTTATCTATTCTGGATGGGCGTTGACTATCGCAGAATCCTCCTAGCCACCTTCACCAATAAGGCGGCAAGTATGATGCTGGATAGGGTTCGTCAAATAACCGGAGTTACCCCCAATGAAATCCTCGGTGGAACTTTCCACCACATTGCGAACGTTTTTCTAAGACGCCACGCAAGGAAGCTTGGATACTTGCCACGATACACCATATTGGACGAAGATGATTCAAGGAGGCTTCTCAAGAAGATTAGAAAGGAGCAGGTATCCCCGGACGAGGGAAAGGACATCCCAAGCGCCTCTACTGCATTCAACATCGGAAGTCTAGCCAAGAACAGTCGGAGGACGATAGAAGAGGTGATTAACCAGCGATACTTTGAGGTATCAAGGTTCACGGAAACCGTGAAGCGGTTGCTTGACGCTTACGAGAACACCAAGCGCATTCAAAACCTGATGGATTTTGATGACCTACTCCTGAACTTCTACCGCCTACTCCAGGACGAGGAGCTTGGTGAAACCATTTCAGCCCAGTTTGAGCACGTCCTTGTGGATGAGTATCAAGACACTAACGCATTGCAGGTTGAGACCGTCAAGTTGCTTTCAAGGGTGCACGAAAACGTGTTCATCGTCGGCGACGACGCTCAAAGCATTTACGGCTTTAGAGCAGCAAGCTTCAGAAACATATTGAACGTCCCACTGGAATTCCCAGGCACCAAGATTTACAAGCTTGAAGTGAACTATCGGAGCACGCCCGAGATCCTTGATCTAGCAAATAGCATCCTAAGCGATACCTCGCCAGAGTTTCTTAAGAAGCTGGTTTCCGTCAAGCAGAGCACTGAGAAGCCAAAGCTTGTTTTCTGCGCTAACGTAATGCAGCAAGCCCAATTCATCGGAAGTCACATAGCTTCCTTGCAGGAGCAGGGGTTGCAGCTCCACGAGATCGCGGTGCTTTACCGGAGTCATCGTCATTCACTGGAGATTGAGGAAGCCCTACGAGAGTTCCAAATCGCTTACGACATTCGCGGGGGAGTGAGGTTTATGGAAAGGGCACATATTAAGGATTTACTGTCCCATCTCTTTGTCCTCGCCAACCCCAGAAATGAGCTGGCATTTGCCAGAATGCTGTCCCTTTGCGAAAAGGTGGGACCGAAAACCGTTAATAAAGTACTCACGCAAGTTCAAAATTCAGCGGATACCCTGCAGAGCTTCATAGCCCTAGCAGAATCAAACGGGTGGAAACGCAGGACCAAGGATTCGCTCCTGAAGCTGACTGACGTCATCAAGAAGTTAAGTCAATTCGCTCATTCCGCGTCAGTAAGTGAAATCATAAGAGACCTCTATGAGAAATATTACGGGGATCGGATGAAGGAGCTTTACGATGACCATAAGGAGAGAGAGGAGGACGTATATCAACTAATACGCTATGCCCAAAATTTTGAAAACCTTGAAGAGTTTCTCTCCCAGGCATCCCTTAATCAAGCCTTTAGCGGTGAAGACGTCCAGGAAGCGTCCCTAAAGCCTATCAGCGGAGAACGCGTAACGCTATCCACGATACATCAGGCGAAGGGACTGGAATGGAGAATTGTTTTCGTTACGCACCTTACGGAGGGAGAGCTACCGCACCGAATGTGCTTCACTGACCAGGAACTCCTGGAAGAGGAACGCAGACTCTTCTATGTGGCGGTGACCAGGGCAAAGGAAGCAGTTATCATAACTGTTCCTCAGTCTTCCGAGGGCTACAGCTATTACTACCTGGGCAGACCTTCTAGATTTCTAAGGGTTATCCCTGAGCATCTTTATGAGAGTTTCTTCCTGGAGGAGGGAGATTCCGACTAGACAACGTAATGGATGTTTAGAGGGCGTTTTCAGAAGGTCCACCCCAAGCAGGCCAAGGTTAACCTCGTGGTAATATAGTTTGACGAAAAGATCTCAAGACCACGGAGACGCGCAAAGATGGCAAAAGTACTGGAATCTACGGAAGTTTCTCGCTACTACGAAAAGCCTACCTTGGATAACGTCGGACTTAGCCTCGGAAAGAAGGTAAGGCTTCACAGAATGATGTACGAGCACGGTCTGAAGAATGGGAAGTTGCTCGTACTTCCAATAGACCAAGGAGTTGAGCACGGTCCGGCGGATTTCTTCACGAACCCCGACAGCAAATTCCCCGATTATCAATACATCTTGGCAAGGGATGGAGGGTATTCCGCCATCGCACTCCACTACGGGCTTGCGGTGAAGTTCTTGGATAAGTTCGCTGGGGACGTTCCCCTAATTCTGAAGATTAACGGCAAGACAAACATTCCATCAGACGCAGAAGCCTTCAGCCCGCTTACTGGCTCAGTTGAGGACGCGGTGCGCTTAGGCGCAGATGCGGTGGGCTACACGCTCTACGTGGGAAGCCCCGCGCAGGATAGGGATATAGCTCAACTTGCGCAGGTGCGAGGGGAATGCGACCGCTTCGGGATGCCACTTATAGTATGGGCGTATCCGCGCGGAGAAGCTGTTGAGAAAAAGGGCGGTAGGGATAGCCTTTATGCGGTCGATTACGCTGCTAGAATGGCTCAAGAAATGGGTGCGGACATTGTAAAGGTCAACTTTCCGAAAATTGATCCCGAGAAGGATAAGCATTCTCCCAAACCTTACGATACCCTTAAACTCTCACCAGTTGAAGCCTTTAGGCGGGTCGTGGAATCCGCGGGTAAAACCTTTGTACTCGTCTCTGGCGGTGGCAAGATTTCGGATGAAGAACTGCTTGAAAAAGTTGAAGAATCTATGTCCGCCGGGGCAACTGGGCTAATCTTCGGAAGGAATATGTGGCAGAGGAAGCTAGATGAAGCTTTGGAACTAACCGAGAGGATCAAGAGCCTTATGCTCAGGTATTGAGGCAGGATAGCTTAGCAGGCAACCAAACTTACTTGCGAATTGAAAGTTCCTTAACTCGCGTCCGACCGAACCACCATTCAAAGGAAAAGAGAGCCCGAGGTCGGATGCGACACCCGGGCTCTCTCAAGAGCGTTTCCAACTTACCAACTCTTAGCGGGCAAATACTTAACCTTGACCGTACTCTATCTCACCGGTGACGTTTAGACTCTTCTTATCCACGCCAGAGTCGAGAACGATAATCACGCCATCTGGTAAACCGTCAGGACCACCGACTGAAGCCTGGGCGTTGTTCGGCTCACCCGCGGAAGGACACTGTAACCAAGCACCACCACCAAAGGCGCTTCTAAGCGGGCAAGTGGCGGTTCGGTAGGACGGAAAGTAGTTGGCGTTTCGGTCGTAAACGTCGTGACCAAGGTTGCTCAGGGTTCCGTAGCCAGCTAGGGTGTAACCGTTCACCTCGTGGGCGCCGTTGAACAGTAGCCAACCGTTGATGTTCACGCGAGAGAAGTACGAGAAATTTCCGGAGAGCAACTTGCTACCGCGCGTCCTTCGCCGGTCTGGGTTGGACCACACATCCTTGTAACCGTTGTCGTTCTCCCAGAAACCCTGACCCGTATTGAAATCAGGATACGGCGGGATTACGTAAAGGTCCCCACCTATACCTTTCTGCATAAAGATCCAGGCGGGAGGAGGACCGAAAATCTCCACCATTGAATGGTTCTCAGAACCACCAACGACTCTGGGAAAGTCAACAGCTTGCCAAACCGGTTTGTGGTGCAACCTTCGCAGGTTAGAGATCTGACCGGTTTTAATGAACGGATTCTTCGGGTAAACCGCCATGTAACCTTCCATAATGAGGTAGTCACCCTCGCCGTCGGGCGCGAATTCAGGACCAGAACCTTTCCACGGTGGATATTCAACCTGGTCCAACTGGGCGTAGTAGTAGTAGTCCTCGTTAATGGTAGCGGTATCCGTCCAATCACCGCCCAGAATGTAGTTGGGATAGTTACCATACGGGTTATCTACCGCGTATCGCTCAACAGCGAGCTGAATTGAGTGGAGATTCTGCTTGACCTCCGCCTCTTTCGCCTTCTCCTTGATGCGCACGAAGTTGGGCAGGGCAATCGCGACGAGGATTCCGATGATCACGATCACTACGAGCAACTCAATCAGGGTAAAACCCCTGATCGCAAATCCCTTTGACTTTCGGGAATGCATTTTACGTTACACCTCCTTAAGGTTAAATTAATATTAGACCCTACAGAATGCCTTGTGGTTTCGCATCCTGAGAACTGCTCAGGTGAATGATGTAGAAGTCGGGAATGCCGTCGGGCTGGGTACGAGGTTCAAGGTTGTTGGACGCGTTGTAGGGGTTTCGCTCCGGCGTGTTGTTCAGATAGCCTGTCCTCTTCGCGTGCCTCTTTGACCATCCTGAAGGCGGTATTGAGTAGTCAATGTCCATACCGTCCGTTGATGGATCTCCAAACGCCAGCAGGTCATAGCCGTAAACATCAGAATTCCAAACGTCCTGAGGCCTCCTAGTAGCACCCAAAGCAGCAACGTGATTCACGCCGTAACTCCCGCTACCCTCATTAGTCATCAGGGTATACTGGGCATCAAAATGGTCCGCGTTGCTTGCGCCATCCGCAAAGCGTGGATGGTAATAGAACTGCCCGGGGAACTCCATCTTAACCGCATCCTCCGCTTCGCCGTCAATGTCGTAAGCCATCAGGCTGGGGCCTTCACCCGACCAGCCAAGGTTGAACATTGAGCGACCGTCACGACCACCGCAACTTCGCCAAGGCGTCCAGTTACCCCAGTTCATCCCGTCTTCTCCGTAAATAATCTTCGCCTTCTTGGTAAGGAACGGGTTCATAGGATACTTGCTTAGATAGCCCTCAAAAACGAGCGTATCACCGAATTCTTGACCCTCGTGTCCGATGTTGCTTCGACTAAGCCCGGTGCCGGGATACGTGTGCGGGTCCCTATCGTAGCTCTCGTTGAACATATCAAACGGATGCTTCCCACCGGGGCCTACCTCAATCCAGTCCTGGATATGCTTTACGGTGCCGATGTTGAAGTAGGTATCACCACCGTAGAGGAAGAAGGGATAAACGCCTTCTTTGTCGGTGGCGTAGCGCTCAATGGCTAGCTGGATTGAGTGCAGATTCTGCTTAACCTCTGCTTCGCGCGCCTTGGTCTTGATCTTGATGAAGTTTGGTAGCGCAATAGCTACAAGAATGCCGATGATGACTATTACCACCAGCAATTCAATAAGGGTAAAGCCTTTCCTGCCTTTAGACATCTTATCCTCCTTATAAATGATTTAACATTAAAATAAGTCCAGTTTACCCGCGCCCAAGGAGGCTTAGGCTTCAATCCCATCATAGTTTAACATAAAACCCGCAATCCGTAGCAAGAACCAGAGATTCTCCTCCCGGCAATCGTTCACCTACTTTAGAACTTCAACGGATCTACAGTAACAACCGCTAGCTTGCCTCAAACACTACGATTATAACATATATTTTGAATTTGTGGGGAGTTTACAAGAAAATTTTTCCGATGGCTTTCCAGGCGCGTTGGAGAGCCATTCCCCCGTGAAGAATGGGGAAACGCGTAGCTAACTAAGGAGCTTTAGGAGCTGAAAAGGGTAATTGCCCCTTAGGCGGGTTGCGGAAAAGCCAGCTTGAAGAAAAGGGCGGATGTGCGCTATCATTCTTACGGAGCGTCAAAGGAAAGCTTGCAGAGCTCCAAACTAAGAATCTGTGAGAATCTGTAATTCATTTCAATAGACATGCCGTCCAAGAACAAAGGTCGGCAAACCCGCCGAAAAAGAAAATCCCACGTGAGCGCGGACGTCATTCAGGACGTTCTCGCTCTTGCTCTTTTCTTGGTGTTCGCGGGAAGCATCCTGATCTTCGCATTCCCACGGTATACCGGCTCCGCAGGTTTTAGCATTCGGGAAAAGCTCCTGTGGCTAGTTGGGTTACCTGCTTATGGAACGCCCCTACTCATCCTCCTCTTGGGAATTACCGCGCTTCCCTTAGCTATTAGGCAGAGGTCCGCGGTTTGGGTGGTCAAGGTCCTCGTTCTGATACTCATTTCCTCCTTACTATTCGGGAGTTTCGGAGGTCCGTGGGAAAGCGCTGGGGGAATACTGGGAAGTTATTTTAGAGGGCTACTGAAAGAGCCGTATCTTGGCGTCTTCTACCCGCTAATCCTTATAACCGCTACAATCGCACTTATCATTCTCCTAACTGGGAAAGTCTTCATAGTACCAGTCCTACAAGTTGTTGAAAAGGCGATTGGCGAGTACGTGGAAGTAGCAAAGGCAAAGAGAATCGAGAAGATGAGGTCGGCGGAGACTGAAAAACTAGAGGAGGAGGCTTGGGCTTCTGCGGAAATAGAGCAGGTAGGGGAGATCCTTGAGCACCGGGAAGACGCGCAAACAGACTCAACTGCGAACCCACCGGCAATTGCCTTGGAAGAAACAGAAGAGCGGAAGCCACCCCAAAGGGTGGAGGACTTGGATGACGCCGCCATATCCTACAAGCGTCAGCTAAAGCTTGACCACCCGCATCCCGACTATAAGCTTCCTCCTGTTGAACTGCTTGAGGATGCGCCTTTCTCACCACTATCCGAAGAAGCGTTGAAGAAGAATGCGCAGGTTATAGACAAGACCCTTTCTTCCTTCAATATAACCGCGCAAGTCATAAGCTGGGAAGTGGGTCCGCGGGTTACAAGGTACGAGCTTAAGATAGGTCCTGGGATAAACGTCAGCAGATTGCATTCCCTTGCGGATAATTTGGCATTGGAGCTTGCAGTCCCTGCGGTTAGACTTGAGACGCCTATCCCCGGAAGGAGCGCAATCGGCATAGAAGTTCCCAACACGAAGTTCAACAAGATCGCATTGAGGGGGCTGATGGAATCCGCGGAAATGAGGAGCACCAATCATCCACTGGCGTTCCCGGTTGGGCGTGACCTTGCGGGTAAGCCTGTAATCGGAAATATTCATCATATGCATCATCTCCTTATTGCTGGCTCAACGGGTAGCGGGAAAAGCGTCTGCATTAACTCACTGCTAATCGCGCTACTTTACCGCAACACTCCAGCAACCGCCAGGTTTATCCTAATTGACCCAAAGAGGGTAGAGCTCAGCGTCTTCAAAGGCATCCCACATCTCGCGACTCCCATTGTTCACGATATAAACGAGGCACAGAGCGCACTAAGGTGGGTTGTCGCGGAGATGGAAAGCAGGCTTTCCACTTTTGAACAGGCGGGAGTGAGAAACATTGACGTTTTCAACGAGACCGCTGAACCCGAGGCGATTCTTCCATACATTCTCGTCGTTGTTGACGAGTTGGCGGACTTAATAAAATCCGCGGGACCTGTGTTTGAAAGGCTGATCGCAAGAATTGCGCATCTGGCTAGGGCAGCCGGGATTCACCTGGTAGTAGCAACTCAGAGACCTGACGCGACTGTGATAACGGGCAATATAAAGATGAACATTCCAAGCAGAATTAGCTTCGCGGTAGTGAGCCAGATTGATAGTAGAACGATTCTGGATATGCCCGGCGCGGAGAAACTTCTTGGAAGCGGGGATATGCTCTACTTCCCGGTTGGCGTTCCGAAGCCCATCAGAGTCCAGGGCGCATGGGTTAGGGATGATGAGGTAAGGCGGGTCGTGGACTTCGTTAGGCGGCAGGCGGAGCCTGAATACTTGCAGGAGATTGCGGGCTTTGCCTTTGAGGAAGAGACGGAAGGCGAGCTTGATGATGAAGAACTTGACCCCCTTTACAGTCAAGCCTATGAGGTCGTGGTAAACGCAGGGCGGGCGTCAACTTCACTTCTACAAAGGAGGCTGAAAATCGGTTACAACCGCGCGGCAAGGATAATGGAGCAGATGGAGAGAATGGGCGTCGTGAGCCCCGCGGACCATCAGGGGAATAGGGAGCTGTTGATTCCGGGCGGGTTTGACGAGGAAACGGAGGACAGGGAGCATCCAACCGCTTAACCACAAACAAAAGGGCGGAGCAAATGCCCCGCCCCTTCGCAGTTCAAACGTGAATCCCTAGTTTAAAGCGGGGGTAGCCCTAGAAGCTGACGAACATTGTTCTCGTAAATGGTTTCGTTCGGTCCAGTGATTGACCCATAGAACGTAAAGCGGATTTCCCCGTCCCTGTCTATAAGATACGTTTGGGGAATCCCTGCAGGATAGCCTGAAATTGCTCTGTAGGCAACAAAAACCGGAGAGTCCCAACCACCTGCACCATCACGATACCAGTCAGTCCAGTTCGTAAGGGCACCTCCATTGTACGTTGTATACCAGTCCTCAATCTCTTCCCACGTTAACTCGCGGACATCGATATGAACCCCAATATGGTCATATCCGTTGGAGGAATACTTGGTTATCAAGGTTCCCATAAAAGGAAACTCAGCAAGGCACGGGCCACACCAATAAGCCCAGAAGTTAAGCGTTATGACCCGTTCCCGATTGATGTAATTCTCAAATGGATACATGGCCTGTTGCTTATAAGAGTACTGGGTAAACAGAGGGGCTGGAGCTATCGCATTGAGGTTAGTAGTGACCAAATCAATCGTCTCCGAGTCGCTTCCTGCGGCGTTGGTGACGGTGCAGGTTACCGTTATCTTCTGGGCTCCGCCGGCGGGCGGGGTAAAGGTTACCCTGCTCCCCGAACCCGAAATGCTTCCCGCTGTGGTCTCCCAGGAATAGGTGACGTCCGGCTGATCAGCGGTGGCGGTTAGCGTTCCGGTTCCGCCTTCAGGTCCATACGTGTAGCGGTCAGTGGTTAGGGACGTTATGGTCGGAGGAACTGCGGTCTGCTCACCAGGAGTATCGCTTTTCTCCTCAGAGTATTCGCTCCTCCTATCCCATTCATCCACAGCCAGCATCCTGTAGGTGTAGAGCGTTCCTACTGTCAGACCCGTATCGCGGTAAGTGGTCGCATCCTTGGAAGGACTGGCTATCAGCGTGAAATCAGCCTCGCCTTCAGCCTTCCGCTCCAGCTCATAGTACTGCAGATGCTCCAAACTTCCACCATACGTCCAGCTTACGTCTATCACGCCCTCAGGTAATCCATCCCCAGTAACGTTGATACTAGGAGCTACCGGGCCAGCAGGATAGTACGGCGTCGCGGATACTACCTCGGATAACCCAGACTCCTCTCCCTGGGTGTTGAAGGCGGTTACTCCATACTCGTAGGTAGTATCAGGCGGTAAGCCTGTATCCGCATAACTTACCTCTCCAGCTCCCCTCACCGATATCGGCGAACCAAAGGAAGGATCCCCAAACTCTCGCCTGTATACACGATACCCCGCCAAATCAGGTTCGGTATTGCTTCCCCACCTTACTATTATCGTCCCTATTCCCACAAACTGCCCTACCTGCGCAGTCACTCCAGTTGGCGCCGAAGGTGGTCCTCCTCCTGTGCTTATCGTAGCCTTAACGCTTAGCACACCTGCCACACCGCTTCTATCCACAGGCGCAACGTAAAACTCGTGCTCCCCTGAAATGACCGTTGGACCATAGGTGTAGAGCACTCTAGACGCCCTGTCATACTCCGCAGGTCTCGCCACAAAAGCCACCTCATTCACCGTATCGTCAATATAGAAGTTGTATCCACTACATTCACTGAAAAACTGCTGGGCAAGCGGAGTAATGTCTCCGATGTTTATCACGTCGTTCCCGTCGCCGTCCAATATGTCAAAGTACTCCTGCTTATCCACAGTGAAGTCCGAACGCCTCTTCATAAAGTTCTCAGCGAGTGGCGTTATGTCTGAAATCTCTACCTTCCCGCTGTTGTTGTAGTCTCCATGGTTCTTCTCCTTCCACGTGAACGTATACTCGTTCTCCACACCAGTAGGTATTGCGGTCAGGTCCGTAACCTTGTTCTTATCCCCTCCAGGCGCTAACGATACAGAACGACTGATTGCCCCTTCAGTCTTCACTAGGTAAACCCTCGCTATCTCTCCGGAACCATCAACACCTTCAGCTTCACTGAGCGGAACTTGCATTACCGCAAGGGGCAAGATCCCATCAACGGGATCAGTACTGAAGCTGATAACTGATTCCGGGGAACCCAGAAACTCGGAATACTCCACTCGTTTAAGCGCGTAATCCTTAGAGGGCAACTGAATGTTCACCGCCACACCACGTAGCGCATTCGCGTTCTCCGCCCTTAGATGCAGAACAACTTCATTCGCTTCGTATTCGCTAGTTACAGATAAGTCCGCTGAACCCTGAACTTCTATCGGGATAACGCTAAGGGAATCGGAAGCATTGAAACCCTCAATCTGGGGAGAGTTTACGCCACCCCTCCCGCAAGAAAATGAAAAAAGTACTAAAAGAACTGCCATTAAGACTCTCTTCATAATTCTCCTCCAATCAAGATTTTAAAACCTCAAGCCTATTGAGCTAAGTAAAGAGAGGAGGCAGGCGAACAAACAGCCTCCCGCCTCTTCCCCACCAAACACATTATACCACTAAATTCTGAGACTATGACAAATTGACGAAATCCCGCAATATCAAGGGGTGAAGTGGTGGATTTGGGCATAAATCTACTACGCACCATAGTAGTTTTGAGACAAAGCAGTTGGAAGCTAGAAAGTAATATCGGTTGAAGAGTTCTGACTCGCGATTCCAACGGTAGATAACCCCTTAACCAAGGGTAAACGTTCCCACCTCTCCAGGAGGAGGTTGGGAGAATTGTTGTTTTCGCTCAGATGCCCAAAGACAAGGGAGGAAGGAGGTTTTCTCAATTGGGATAGGAGGGCTATAGCCTGCTCATTGCTTAAGTGCCCGAAGGGGCTCAGGATGCGCCTCTTCACGTTCTCAGGATAGAAGGACGCTTTCACTAGTGAAGTCTCGTGATTCGCCTCCAGGAAGATCAAATCGCGCCCCTCCAAGAAGCTCACCAAGTTCTGATCGTAGGAACCAAGGTCGGTCAAGTAGGCTAAGCTCTTACCATTCGCCTGGACCGAAACTCCAACAGTTTCCGGTGCGTCGTGGGATAATGGGAAAAAGGCTATGGACATTGAGCCGAGTCTTAGGGAGTTGTAAGCGGAAAAGGCGACTATCCTACCGTTCCCCTTCACGCCCCCTGCAACCGCCCTTATCCGCGGAAGCACCATTTCAGGAAATGAAAAGCGAAGGCTAGTTTTCTCGTACCAGGTCGGAAAGGGCTTGAAATGGTCGTGGTGAAGATGCGTTACTAGAACAAGGTGAATGTCCTCCACCGCCAAAGCAAGTTTTCTCAACTCTCCTTTGAGTTTTGCAAAGGAGATCCCGCAATCAATGAGAAGGTTTATCTCACCATCTGAGACCAGACTGCAGTTCCCACGACTGCCGCTGGCAAAGTTCACAAATCGCATATCGGCTCAAGAGTATAGCATTCTGAACCCCATTGCTGGAGGCGATATCCTGAACAAGTTTCCCCAATATGTTAACCTAATATTAGAGCCCCAAATAAGAGAAAAGATGAAAGTAGTGAGAATAATGCTGATTTACGGACTGCCTTGGTTTATGGCGCTTACCTACGGAGCAATATCCGCGGGGCTTGATTATCAAAGATTCGCAACTGAAAGGGAAAGGCAGAAACTAGCCCTTGAGAAACTTCTAACTGAAGTAGGCGAACTCCATGATTCCATCAGAAGAGACTTGATAGTAATCGCTGATCAATTTAGGAATCTGGACGAGGAGGAGGGGATAAGCGACTCAATCTCCAAGACCATCGCGAGAAGTTCGCAAACGAGAAGTAGTATCAGCGTATTAAACGCAGGTTATTTCCCCAAGAGCGTGGCGGACCTCCAGTCATCCGCGGTTCACCTAGAAGAGATGGAAACCCGTATCAGCAACCTAATGGAGGCGAAGAAAAAGCTCTTGGAAGCCCTTGATGAGCTTGAGAAGTACCCCTCGTACGGCAGGGCGAGGGGACCAAATACCGGTCAGACCTATTGGTTCTGGGGAATGGACCTCTTCACCTTTCTCAATATGCAAAATGAACGAGCCATAGAGGATGCACAGAGGAATCGACTCGTCGCAAAGGCAAACGCTTTGCGCTCCACAGTGAATCTTCTAGCTGAGGAAGCTCATCACTCCCTTGAAGAGCTCGCGGACGTGCATGCGAAACTGAATAAGCATATTAAGGAAGAAGCGGAAGTCACGTATAAAGAAGTTCTCCTTTCCAGGCTTAGGGAATTTAGCCTAGGCAGGAAACTAAGAGAGGCCTTTGCGAAGACTTAACGGTGCCCCGGGTAGCAATGGGTATCCTGGGTGTTTGCATAGGTTATGAATGACTAAAACTTTCAGCCCCTTGGAAAGCCTCAAGTTGGAGAACCGGGAATGTGAATGGGTGGAGGCTTTTTGGTAGGCTCACCTGATTCCGATACCGAAGTGTCTCCGGAGGAAGTTCTTTCCGCGTTTTTCGCGTCTCCCTCAACAGGCGCGGTTCGTGATAGGCGAAGATGGATTAGCCTTGAGTACAACCCTGATTCGCCCTCCATTCTCTCAAGCACAATAAGGGACCCGGTAGGGTAGTTAACATCCGCAATCTCAATTCCATCAACATTGTCGGTCTTGTAAACCGTACGCGTGTGCTTGGCGTTAATGGAAACAGCTACCACGCGATGGGTAGTTCCGCTTTCAGAATCGTCCCGGTAAACGCCGAAGAAGACTTGTTCCTTTGGCGTGTAGTAAATCTTCAAGTATGGGCTAATCGTCTCTATTAGGACATTCCTTTCCTGGTTGGAAACTTTGAACCGTTCAAGGCTCAATCTTCCAGACGTCATTGAGGAGAAAGACATTAAGTCGTTATCATAGGCTTGGTCCTTAACGCCAGCAGAGTCTTCCGGAGAAAACGTTGTAATGAGAAGATTCTCGTCATCTAGGAACAGCACTTGCGGGTCCCACCTTTCCTCCCGAAGCGTTAGGAAAAATGGAGCAGTGTAAAGAAGCCGTTCTTTGCCGATGTTCACCGCTCCCTTTTCTCCGTTCTTCCTCAACGCCCGAATGGGAGAAAGAAAAACGGAGAAGACGGAGTTTGAATAGTCAACCACGTCGTAAACCTTATGAACACGAAGGGCGAATTTAAGACCAGGTGAAAGGATGGGTTCAAAGTCAAAACCAGCTAAATCTACCGACGGGTCATTCAAGGAAGTCAGCGTGTAGCTAATTGGACCTACCCTCTTGAATCCGCCATTTTCGGGAGTAAGTTTCTTGAACCGCCTAAGGAGAAGCTTGCCCCCGGCAAAGATACCCAGAGCCTCTGCATTCTCTATGGAAAGGTCGGACAACTTCCCTTCTGAATCAAGGGAGAACAAGGATACCTTGAGATCCCCTACGGCGCCCTCGGTAGAATCCTCAACATTCCCAAGCTCCTTATTAGGGGCTGATGGCACACCTCCCTTTATCAGTTTATCGTTTGACAACGGTTCCCCACTTTCTGAATCATCGTTCCCAGAAGTCCCCGCAACCACCAAGTCCGTTTGAACTGAGGTAATAAAGGCTCCGCTATGATCGCCAGTTCCTCTAAAAGAAATAACCTGCTTCCCTCCCTTCAGCTCATACAAGTCATAGGGCTCCTTCAACGAAATAACGACCAACCTTCCCGGTTTGACTATTGAAGGGTCAATGGTAGTTGGGGAAACGAGCACAAGAACGCTATCCGAGCTGGGATAGAAACTCGCTGACCTTATTACCTGGCCTGGATAGGTGTAGAAGTCCGCGGATCGAACGACATAGAGAGAGCGGTCCAGAAAAGCAAGACCTGAAAACTCCTTCTCCGGAGTTCCCGCGGGCGATTTCGCGCCAGTCCTTGGCAACTTGGGACCCGAACCTTTCGCAGAGGTGTGCTCCAAACCTTTCTTACAACCGGCGAATGAGAGCAAAAGGAGACCGAGGCTAAGGCAAATAACGTAGGCTAAGTTCTTGATTATCATTTTCTTAGGGGTTCAAGATTCTCTTGACCCGATCGAGGACTTGAGGAAGAATTTCGCCGCTTCTCCCCTTAACCGAAAGGTAAGCGGAAGAAGTTAACTCCGTAGGTTCAAGGTTAATCTCAATCAGGGTAGCACCGTTTTGGCGCGCACTGTAAGGAAGACTAGCGGCGGGATAAACCTGCGCGGAAGTCCCAACTACTAGCATTACGTCGCAGGAAATTGCCGCTCTAGCGGCAGATTCAAGTACAAGTGGGTCAAGAAGTTCTCCGAACCAGACCACGTGCGGGCGAAGCATACCTCCGCACTTCGGACACATCGGAGGATACGCAGGAAGAGGCGTTTGGTCGAGGAGGAATAGCTCACTAACGCAAGTTTTAAGGCATCGGGCATACCATAGGTTGCCGTGAAGCTCAACCAGGCTCTTTGAGCCGGCGCGCTCGTGGAGCCCGTCAATATTCTGCGTAATGAGAGTGAATTTCGCTCCACGTTGCGTCGTAATAAACTCTAGTTCCGCAAGCGCGTTATGACCTGGATTTGGCTCAACGCTTTTCGCCATTTGCCTGCGCATATCGTACCACTCCCAAACACGCTTGGGGTCAGCGAGAAAGCCTTGAAGGGTTGCAAGTCTCATAACCTCCTCTTCGTCCTTCCAAAAACCGCCAGCCCCACGGAATGTGGGAACTCCGCTTTCAGCAGAAACTCCCGCTCCAGTTAAGACAGCTATGTAACGGGCTTTAGCGAGAACATCGGCAACGTTGGCGATTGATTTCTCGTCTAGGGTCATTACTTTGCCTTAGTTTCCTTCGCCGCGGGCCAGGTATCACGTCCCATAACGGAAACCTTTCCATCCGAACTCAGGGAAACACGACCCTCTGCGAACCAGTTGATGACTTCCGGGTAAAGCTCCCGCTCCAGCGCTTGAACGCGGTTGCGTAGAGTTTCAACGGTGTCATCCGGAAGGACTGAAACAACCCGCTGAGCGATGATAGGACCATGGTCGTAGATTTCATCTACGAAGTGGACTGTGCATCCGGAAACCTTCGCGCCGCTTTTCAGGACAGCCTCGTGAACGTGGTCGCCGTACATACCCTTACCACCGAAGGACGGAAGAAGCGCAGGATGGATGTTTATGATGCGCCCGCGAAATTCCGGCGGAAATTGATAAAGGCATAGAAAACCGCCAAAAACTACGAGGTCAGGGTTAGACTCGCGGAGAACCTCCGTTATCCTGCCGGAGAAATCCTTCGTGGATTTATATTCCTTCCGGTTAACGACAAAGGACGGGATGCCAGCCTCTTTGGCGAAATCAAGCCCACGGGCGTCGGGGCGAGACGAAATAACTAACTTAATTTCCGCACTGAGCTTTCCCTCAGCGATTTTTTCAATGAGGTTTTTGAGAGTAGTTCCGCCCCCTGAAATTAGAACCGCAAGGAATAGCTTCCTTCTCACCTTTAGTTCATTATAACAAGTATTTGGAGCACAGGAACGACCGGTTATTCGTAGGGAGATCTGGCAAAGACTACCAGTAGACTAAGGATGCGATTCGGCATCCTGACATATATATATTCTAGCTTAGGAGTGAGATGAATTCTAGGATTCTAATTCAAAAGATTCCAAAACACTTCCAGCCATCTTGGGCAACACGGCACATTATAGTTGCTTCAACGGTCTTCCTAACACTCTTTGCCTTCCCCATATTCCAACCTTCAAGAGCCAATGCAGGTTGTTGCTTGGTTTCCACTGAAGAGCATCCGCCGGAGGGCGGGATAAACTACGCTGTCGTAAACCTGCCAATTGGTGGCGGGGCACATTGCCCGCCTGGCATTTTCACATTTGACGAGTGCGGGATAATCGTTTGAAACTATAAATGTAGAGCTCAAAACGAGTGCCAAGGCGAGTATTATTCAGTGGGAGCACGGATTCTGAATGCGAGGATTACTGGTCCCTGCGATGAATCTGAAATTAGTATAGAGGACCCTGCGGCATGCGCGGCGAGATTTGAGCTGGAGCTCCACTGCGCGACTGGGTCTGGATGCGAACTTACGGGGAAATGCTTATGTTCCTAGGAAGTGGAGAAATGCCACTCCAAACAGTATAAATCCCATTTGCGAGGTGATTAAGCATGAATTGGCACCTTTTTCAGATTAGGAGAACGTTTTGGCTAAGCGGAATCCTGCCTCTAACAATAATCATCATATCCTTTGGTCTCTTGCTCGTGCCTGTATTTGGCGTATCCATCACCATCGATTCGGAAAGCCCATCCTCAGGACATCAGAAGGTGGCTGTGCAGTCCGCTATCACGTTGTTTATCTACGACAGGGCTTTATGGCGTTTTGTGGAGTTTAGCGGTAAGGCTCCAAAGGACCAAATTGAACTGGAAAGCGCGGTATCTGCACTTTTCTTCCAGGCGCCCTTTTCCTTCAAAAGCTTGAAGGAAGAAGGGCAAACCTAGTGTATTCAGCGGTGATAAGAACCGCCAGCGGTGAGGTTAAGATCGTGGAGGCAGATATTCCCCTTCCTGGCTCACAAGCCTACAAGGAGAAGCAAGAACGAAAACGAAGGCAATTTGCGGAATATCTAAGAGAGATTGAAGGCAGGCAACTTCCCAAGCCCGAAGGATTTGAGAATGTGAGCTCAGAAGACGTCCTTAGCGGTAAAGCGCCCGCGGGTGAACTTGACTCTCTTATCCAGCAAGCGAAGACGGAGAAAGAAAGGAACTTCGCAACTTGGGCTTGGTCGCTGAAAGACGAGCTTAAAAAGCTCATTCAAAGCTACGTAATGGCAGTTGGCTCTCCCCCCGCAAATTTTCGGGAGTTTTCGGATTTCTTTGGCGCGGTAAATCAAGAGGGTTGGATTAACCCTCTCAACGGCGAAATTTTACCAGTCGTTGAATCAGCGAAACCTAAGGATGGAAGGTTACAGTTCTTCCACGACAAAGAGCTCAAGCGATTTGTTCTTGGCATTCCCACATTCGGTCTGTTTGGGAAGGATTTCCTTGTGAGCGAGGTTCGCTACTAGCTCTTCTCGGTCAGTTAAATTGCCTCACCCAGGTGGGACGCACGGCGCGTTTGCGTTCAGGGACGCTATAATCCCCTCACATGCATACGGAAATCTGCGAACTTTTCGGCATTAGATATCCAATCATCCAGGCGGGGATGACGAGGACAGGATTTTCCGAGCTTGCGACTGCGGCTGCAAATGCGGGGATTCTTGGGCTTGTTTCCGCCGGGGCAATGAGCCTTGATGTTTTCCGAGACGAAATAAGGAAGACAAAGGCTAACGCTCAAGGACGCTTCGGCGTGAACGTGCCTCTATTGAGGAAGGATGCGGAAGAATGCCTGAAAGTCGCTTTAGACGAGGGAATTGATATTTTTTTCACCTCAGCGGGAAATCCAGCTAAGATTGAGCCGATTATCCGCGGATACGAGGAGAGGCTTGGGCGGAAGATTTACTGGGTTCAGGTGGTCGCCAACGTGAAGATGGCAAGGAAGTGCGAGGCTCTGAGGATGGACGCGGTCGTGGCAGAAGGGTTTGAGGCAGGCGGGCATAACGGGTTTGATGAGATCACTACGATGTGCCTTGTCCCGCAGGTCGTGGATGCGGTTAGTATCCCTGTAATTGCAGCGGGGGGAATCGCGGACGCGCGGGGGGTAATTGCGGCTTTTGCTCTGGGAGCAAAGGGCGTTCAAATTGGAACCAGATTTGCCGCAAGCGTTGAGAGTCATCTTCACAAGAATTACAAGCGCGCAATTGTAGAAGCCAGCGACACCGCAACAATGCTTTTGAAGCGGAGGTACAACCCAACGCGTATGATGCTTAACGCCTACGGTATGAAAGTGAAGGAGCTTGAGAACAGATGCGCGAGCAGGGAGGAAATACGCGCGCTGACCCCAAGTGGAGATCCAATGGGAATTGCCGCGGAAGACGGGGATACGGAAAACGGCGAAATAGAGATTGGGCAGATATGTGGGCTGGTGAAAGAGGTTCAAACGGTAGACGAGATTGTTACTGAGATAGCTAGCAATTATGAACGCTTGAAAACCGCACTACCTTAGTGAACCACAGCCTAGCCAAATGCTATACTTACCTCTAGGAAAATCGTGGTGCCGTGGGACTTCCTTAAGAGAACGTTGGTGGTTGCGGGAGTAATTCTATTCATCCTTGCGCTTTACTACGCGCGGATAGTCTTCGTTTACATTGTCCTGGCAATACTTCTTGCCTACCTAATGGCGAGACCCGTCAGATTCTTGAGAAAACGAGCAAAGCTCAGCCCGCCACTGGCTTTTCTAAGCGTATTTATCCTAATTCTTCTAATTATTACGACCATTTCCATTGCGATTGGAGAGAGGGTCTACAGTGAAGCTTATGAGCTTGTCCAAACCCTCCCCGACGCCGCGGACAAGCTAGAGTACAAGGTGAACAAGTGGCTGGGGAAGCACTTCCCAGGAACCCAGCCTATTGAGATTGAGGCGTTCGCTATCACAATAGCGAGAAACCTCCAGGAGACTCTTCAGAGGAACCTACCACAGACTACGGGAAAAGCTTACGAATTAGTTATGCAGAGTTTTAAGGGGTTTTCTACATTCTTTCTGGGACTGCTCCTTGTTCCACTCTTGGCTTACTACTTCTTGATTGACGTTCAGAAATTCAAAGATTCCTTTAAGTCCTTTTTTGTCCGAGAACACGTCCAGAAGTATGAGGCAAGTCTGGCGCTGATTAACGATATGATGGGCAGGTATGTTCGGGGGCAGGTGACGCTTTCGTTCATTATGGGAACCCTGATAACCGCTGGATTAGCTCTCCTGGGAGTTCCGTATGCGTTCCTTCTTGGAGTCATTGGAGCGGTAGCGGAGCTGATCCCGGTCATCGGCCCGGTTCTCTCCTTTATTCCCGCGCTGATTTTTGCGTCAACGGTATCCCCCTTGAAGGCTCTTTTCGTGGCGATTTTTTATGTTCTCCTACACATCCTTGAAAGCCAAGTTCTAGTGCCCAGGATAATGGGCAAAGAGATAGACTTGCACCCAGTAACTGTGATAGTCGCAATGATGATTGGCGCTCAACTTTGGGGTTTTATGGGCGTCCTTATAGCTCTGCCATTCGCTGCCGGTGCCAAGATAGTCCTCAACGTGGTCTTCTTCAGGCGCGAGAAGTACCATCCGGAGTAGGTGACTGAAAGCGCCGAGATCAGCTCGCGGAGGGACGGGAATTTTCGAATCTCATATAATTCACTTATGTCGCGAAACCCCAAAATCTTCAGCTGGCTCCTTGCCTTCACTCTTATCATCGTCCCGCCCGGCTCCGCAGGGGAATCTCAGGTAAAGGAATCCTCCTCCATCCCTGCCCCGATCGGCGAAACTGAGTTAGCTTTGATTGAAGAGATGCTTGCCACTGGGAATCTAACCATTGAGGATCTATCCTTTGAGAAGAAATGGGCGGATGATGGAAACAGGCTTCAGATTGTTAATCGCTTGATGGATTACCCACTGGAAACTCCCAATTATATTCACGAGCAGGCTCTTGGAGTCCGAAAGAGCGAAGGAAACATTCAGGACCTGCTAGAGCTTACCGTACCACCACTTGACCTTCAAACCCCAACGGAGGTTTACCGGGAGGTAGCTATGTTGGTTAGGAACCCTAGGCAGTTAGCTGATACCGCAGGAGTGATAATCAATGAGTTTAGGGACAGACTAGAGGGGATTAGAAGGGACGCTGGGATTTCGGATGATGAATGGCGGACGCTCCTTTATAACCTACCCTACGTATGGATTGAAGAAGAACACTTTGACGAGCTGGGCTACGGCGAAGAGTTGGGGGAGTACGCTTTAGTGAAAGGAAACCCTGAAGAACCTTATCCCATTTCGGAAGTTCCGAAGAAAATAGAAGCTGAGGAAATCCTAACGCTCATTAACCGTATAGACAGGCAAAGATTCCTGGAAGTCGCGCATCGGTTCATTTACTTCGTGAAGTATCTCGTCAATTCAGCCTTTCAAGTTTCTAAAGAGTATGATGGGGAAGGAGTGGGAAGTGATGTTAGAAACGTAGAAGGGAACGTCGCGGGATACGCGTTTGGCAAGGGGCTTTCCGTAATCGTAGGGGGAAAAGGAAGCAACACTTACAACGCCAACTTCGACGTGATCATCGATCTCGGGGGAAACGACAGATACCTAGCGAGGGAAGCCTCGGGAATTAACCAGCCGCAGGTTCTAGTTGATCTGGGCGAAGGCGATGATTTCTACTCTACGAAAGAATCATTTGCATTCGGATCCGCGGTCGCCGGGCTAGCGTATATGTATGACGATGGCGGGAACGACACCTATCGCGCAGGATCGTACAGCATGGGAAGCGCCCTATTGGGGTATTCGTTCTTCCAGGAACGCGGCGGAAACGACATATACGACGGAGATGTTCACACCGAGGGGGCAGGGACCTTCGGCGTGTGCGTTTTCGTGGATGAAGGGGGCAACGATAGTTACAATGCGGTACTCTATTCCCAGGCTTTCGGTAGCGTTTGGGCTTATGGAATGCTTGCGGACTTGGGCGGAAACGACCGCTATTACGCGGGCGGGAAGTTCTTGCACCAGCCTCTTTATAACGATTTCTACCAGTCGCTTTCCCAGGGCTTCGGCTTTGGTTGGCGAGGAACGAGCAGTGGTGGAATTGCACTACTTTACGACGAGAGCGGGAACGACTTTTACGAAACAGAGATTTACGGACAGGGAAGCAGTTACTGGTATGCACTTGGGATGCTTGTAGACGATGAAGGCAACGATTTTTATAGCTCCGTGCACTACTCCCAGGGTGCCGGAATACACCTATCTGTAGGTGGGCTAATTGACAGAGCGGGGAAAGACAGCTACTCCTGCCACTATGGACCCGCCCAGGGAACCGCTCACGATTTGGCGGTGGGTGTGCTCGTGGATTACTCTGGCGAAGATTGGTACATTTCAAACGGCGTTGGGCAGGGCTCCGGTTGGACTAATTCCTTCGGGCTCCTACTAGATAAGGGCGGCGATGACGCCTATATGGGTAAGGGGCTTGGATATAACCAAGGTATGGCAAATGAAACTAGGGGTTTTGGCGGAATCGGACTTTTCCTGGATTTGGGCGGAAAGGACGTGTATAACAAAGGCGCGCCGCCGAATAACGACAAACTCTGGCATCAAGGGAGATGGGGTATAGGGCGCGACCTGAATTCAGAAGCTAAGGAGGTGCAACAATGACAGCAACGAGGGTTGTTATCTTGCTTAGTCTGAGCCTGGTTTTTGCACTTACCAGGTCGGTTTCAGTAATAGCGGTAAGTTACTCCGATGAGGAAAAAGCCAAGATGGAGGAGTTATGGGCAGTCGCAACGCTTTGGGAAGTTGGGGATAACCGCGAAACAGTGCCCAGGGCTCGCGAGGAGCTGATAAAACTTGGCCTGAAGGCAGTAGAATTCATCCTGGTTGAGAAGATGGACACGATTGATAGCCTTCAGACACGAGCGATTGACGCAGTAATTCAAGCCCTTCCGGAAATCAGTAAGCGGATGATGATGGATGCGCTTGAGAAGGAAACCAGGCAGAGCGCCGCGGCAAACATTATAAGGCTCCTCGCCACCCTAAGGGCAACGGAATCCGCCCGGACGATTATGCAAGCTCTACAGAATTCCAAGCTCCCAAGTGGCGCGGAATTGAACCCTAGACTTAGAAGAACCTTGCTGGACTCCCTTGGAACCCTGGATTATCAACCTGCAATGAAGGTTGTAGGGGAGAGCCTGCGAACTGGGGATGAGAGGGAGCGGATAATTTGCGCCCAGAGCATTTCAAGATTCAGTTCACTTGATAAGGTTCCCTATCTCGTTTATGCTCTTGGAGACGAAAGGTTCACTGTCCGTCAATCCGCCCGAAATGGTTTAACCGAGTCTTTTAGAAAAGCCCCTGAGCCAACGTGGAAGATCCTGTGGGAGGGCCTGCCAGTAGAATGGATACCTGCGGAATCAAAAAGCGCGCAAACTCGCGCAGGGGAACTGGAGATGCTCCTGGGGGATTTGAGCGCGATTCTTGTTGAACGACTGCAATCCTTCAGTCCTACCGTGGAAATAGCACCCGACAAAGCGCGAGATATTTTGCAGGAGATTATCCGTACTCTACATCGCCTTGGCTCCTCCAAGTACAGTTGGAGCCAAAGGTATCGCGCCGTTGGATCTTTGGCGATGATTCGTACTCCGGAAGCCCGCGACATCCTCTCAATACTCCTCAAAGAAGAGAAGCATCCTCTCGTGCTTCAACTGATCAGAGAGACATTGGGGCTTGGCTCCAAATAAGCTGAAGAGGAGCTAGACATTCCCTAGGTTTTCTGCTACAAGATTGCGGAGCTAAATTTCAATCATCTGTGGGTATCAGTGGAAGCTGACAATGAACGAAATCAAAGCAGCCATAATCAGCGTTTACGACAAAACTTGGGTAACGACGCTTGGAAGGTTCCTCGTCGAAGAAGGAGTAACCATCTACGCGTCCACGGGCACGTTGAAGGAAATGAGGAAGAAGAAGATCAAGGCTGAGCCAATAACGAACCTGACGAAATCAAAAGAAATACTGGGGGGAAGGGTTAAGACGCTGGACTTCAGGCTTTACGCGGGCATACTGGCGGACCCGTCAAAGAAACGTCATCAGGAAGCATTGAAATCCGCCAAAGCAATGCCCATAGGACTGGTCGTCGCCAACTTCTATCCATTTGAAGAAAAAGTCAAACCTAGGAAGACCACGTTTAGCGAAGCAATGGACTGGGTGGATATTGGCGGGGTGTCCCTAGTTAGAGCGGCTGCCAAGAACTTTGAAAACGTGGTCGTCCTAGTCGACCCTGAAGATTACAAAGATTTCATCAAGGAGTATAGAGAAACACAGGGCAACATAACCAAAGAAACCCGGGCAAGGCTGGCATACAAGGCTTTCTCTTATTGCCTAAAATACGATCATGCCATAACTGATTACTTTGCGGAGAGTATCAGTACAGAGACCGGGAAAAGCTCAATCCTAGAACATCCCAAGGTTAAAGAAGCACGCCTTTCCAGTACCATTGAATTGAAGCTTAGGGCGAAAATTAATCTACGGTACGGCGAGAATCCTCACCAAAAAGCGATGCTGTACGAGCCGTCAACTGGACAAACGTTTAGCTTCCGGTTAATTCAGGGAAAAGAGCTAAGCTACAACAACATTCAGGACGCTGGGGTGGCGTTCAGGATTGTTGCTCAGGAATACGAGAATCGTTATGCCGCTTGCATTGTTAAGCATATGACACCTTGCGGGGTTGCTATAGCTGATACGCCCATTAATGCGTTTATCAAGGCTCGGGAAGGGGATCCAGTATCCGCATTCGGTGGCATTATTGGAACAAACTTCCCTATTGACGATGACGTCGCCTCTGAGATTACTAAGTCGTTCTTTGAAGTAATCGTAGCACCGTCAGTTACGCTGGGAGCGCTAAAAGAGTTTTCTAAGAAGAAGAAAATGAGAGTGATTGAGGTGGGCGAAGACGCGATTTCCATACAGTGCAGTGCGGTTGAGAACTATAATAGGGGTAAATCAAGCCCTGCTTTAGGGTTTGCCAAAACCCCCTTTGGATATTTGGTGCAAGAAGAAGATATGAAAGTTCCAAAGCCGGAAGAGCTCCAGGTCGTTTCCGACATTCCCCTCAGGGCAAAATACAAGCCTGAGCTTTACTTCGGGCTGCGGGTCATTAGATTCGTTAGAAGTAACGGCGTCATCGTGGTCAACAATTTAAGCGTAGTTGGCGCTGGCGCTGGGCAGACAAACCGCGTTGACGCCACGAGACTCGCGTTGGAGAAAGCCGGAAGAAGGGCGGAGGACGCAGTCCTAGTTTCGGACGGGTTCTTCCCATTCGCCGATTCCGTTGAACTTGCCGCAAGCGCCAACGTTGCTGTATTGGCTGCCCCTTCCGGCAGTATCAGGGACCACGAGATCATTCAAAGAGCCAACGAACTCAGAGTGTGCCTAGTTTTCCTACCTACAAGGCATTTTAGTCACTAGGTAATGGCTTTCTCTTCCCCAAGGGTACCTCCGACCCTATCCTCATCCTGACCAAGCTCCCGAATTATTCTCTCAGTGTGGCTTGTACCGATAATATCCGCACCAGCGGATACGAGTTCCCGTGCACTGCTCAGCGAATCAATTCCTCCAGAAGCCTTAACCAGTAACTTCCCCTCGGAAAGCTCCTTTAGAAACTTTACCTGTTCCTTGGTTACAGGCGGGCGGTGATAGCCTGTTCCAGTCTTAATCGCGTATGGCTTGCGCTTAAGGCAGATTCTTACGCAGTTCGTGATCTGTTCAGTGGTCAGTATGGATACTTCAAGGATTAGCTTCACTAGCAAACCGTGACGGTTTGCAACTTCAGTGTATAGGTCAACTTCTTCCTCTATCTTCCTGAAGTTATCGTTTGCTAGGGCGAAGAGGTCAAGCACTACATCTACCTCTTTCGCTCCATCTTCCCTTGCTTGCTGGATGGAGAATATCTTTTCAGGGATGGTTCCAAAACCTAAAGGGAACCCAACCACCGTCCCCACAGTAATTTCAGGGAAGTTTTTTGTGACCGTTCTAACGAGTTGTGGAGGTAATATGTAGGCACGTAGTGCCCAGTCCTTTACGAGTTCCGCCCCTGCCTTTAGTCGTTCGGACGAAGCGTCTCTATCCATCTTTAGAAATGTATGATCTAGTCTTGGCAGAAGGTCGTCCATGTTTTTCAGATACAATTATATTAGGGAAGAGGCATAAGCGGATATCGTGGTGCAGGTATAATGATCTAGAGATGTGTTTAGCCATTCCCGGCATAATTGAAACGATTGAAGATGACTTCGCAGATGTCCGCATCGGTGGAGTTTCGGTGAAGGCTAGTTTAGCTTTGGTTCCAGAAGCGAGGGTGGGGGATTACGTTCTTGTGCATACGGGGTACGCGATTCAGGTACTTTCCGGTGATGAAGCCGAAGAAACCTTGAGTCTGCTGCGCCAGATTGAAGAAACGCCTCTATCATCTTAAAGGGCTTCGTGGAAGAAAATACAGAACAATCGCGCGCTTCCAATTCTTTGATAAAGCTGATTAGAGAACTACCAACCGTAAAGAGCAAATTCATGGAAGTGTGCGGAACCCATACGGTTACCGTGTTCCAGTCCGGCATTCGCCAAACGATACTCAAGGAAAAGGAAGTTCAGTTAGTTAGCGGACCCGGATGCCCTGTGTGCGTAACCCCAGCTGATGAAATTGAACAGGTTGCCCAAAGGGTTACTGAAGACTCCTCAGTAATACTCACCACATACGGCGATCTAGTCAAGGTCAAAGGAAGGAGTTCCAGTTTCGCAATGGCACGTGGTATGGGGGCAGACGTGAGAGTCGTAGTTTCTCCTCAGGATAACATAGAGATCGCTCTGGACAACCCTAACCGCAAGGTTCTCTTTTTTAGCACAGGCTTTGAAACTACCCAGCCTGGCATAGCCCACACCATTTTGCGCTCCCGGGATCTTGGAATAAAGAACTTCTTCGTATTTGTGAGCCACAAACTGATAATTCCAGTCCTGGAGGTTTTGCTGAAGGATCCACGTCTTAACATTGAAGGCTTCATTCTCCCAGGTCACGTCTCAACGATTATCGGTGAAGACGTTTACAGCTTCATACCCCTGAAATACAACTTGCCGGGTGTGATCGCTGGTTTTGAGCCCGTGGACGTTATTCACGCGCTCCTTCACCTGCTTCGGATGAAGCTGGAAGGTAAGCCAAAGATAGTTAACATCTATGGGCGGGCAGTTAGGAAAGAAGGCAACATCCACGCAAGAAAGCTGATAGACGCGGTTTTTTCGCCCACAGACGCTTACTGGAGGGGGGTTGGACTTGTGAAGTCCAGCGGGCATAGGTTGAAGGAGGAATTCTCACAGTTTGACGCATTTACTGAATTCGGGTTTCAAAGAGTTTGTTCGGATGATAATGCCTTTGGACCTTGTAAATGCGGGGAAGTGCTACTCGGACTTATCACACCCCTGGAATGCCCGCTCTTTGGAAACCCGTGCACGCCTGAGAATCCTATGGGCGCGTGCATGGTTTCCGGTGAGGGAACATGCGCGAACTTTTACAGATTCGGGGAGAGAAAGTAGCCGTGGGAAGAGCCTAGTTGGCTTTGGTGCAACGCAAAGCAATGGAGGTTTTAGGCAATACCGTCGGCTTATCAGCCAGTAGAAACTACTCGTATCTTTCAGTAGTAAACCTGTAAATCTTAAAGGGAGAACTTAAGTCAATTCCACCCTTTGTTGAGGCAATTCTTAGTTGGACCTCGGGGGAATCGACGCCCTGCAGTGCCGGCAAGAGCAACCCTCGATTTGCCCCTTGCTCCACCAGGATACCGTATTCATCTGGGTCAAGGGCTCCTATAGTTGCAGGCTCAATCTCCGAAAGGACATCAACTGAAATTCCAAGTTCATTAAGCTCCTCTTTACGGAGAGGAGGGAACCTCAAGTCCATCACCGCGGAGGCAATCGCGTTCTGGATTATCTCTTCCATAAGGCAAGCCTGTTCCGGCTCTACTGTTCCTATACATCCCCTGAGCTCCCCTTTCTTCTTTAGAGAAACAAAACACGCACGCCTTTTTGATAGTTCCTCCTTCACGCAAGAAAGCTCGTCTCTGAGGAATGGGGGCATATTCGATCGCTTAAGAGGTTCTCCATATTCCACGTAGGAAATGACGGACGCCCAGGCGAGCTTAACGAAAGGATGCTTCCCTCTGTTGATGAGATCTAGGTCCTCCTCTGAAAGATGCATTATCCCTCCTTCACTGACCCCACGAGATACCCAACCCCGAAGGGATCTTCGTAAGATAGAACCTCACCACTGCATCCTACTCCGGAAAACAGACCGAAGCAGATTAGGAAGGAGTAAAGCCCACACTGTTCCGCTTTGGAGAGGAAGCTCTCATCCAAATCAAGCAAAGGCACCGGGTCACAATTCTTGACCGCTTCCGTCACTTTCTTATCAAAAACGGGACCCTCCTCGTGGTAGTTACGCCCCGGAGTAACTCGCGTGCAGTGTGATAAGTCTCCACTTGCAACGTAAGTGAAACGTCCCTCAGATTCATCAAGCACTTTTCTAAGTCCTGCGCCAAAACGATAGAAGAAGTCAAGACTGCCAACGGTTGCGGTTAATACCGCAAACTTACCAGACGCGCCAGCTCTCTTGAGAAAATCCACAAACACTAGTGTGCCGTGGTCCAATTCACTTGAGTTAACCGCGGTAACAAACTCTCTGGTTTCCGGATGGCTAAGGAGAGTTGAAACGAAGTTAGGATCGCCTTCTAAATCGTACCTAAGGTTTGGAAAACCGAAATCCGCGAAACTGCCACTAAGTTTCTCTTTGGTTAGAACCCCAACACGATTTGGAATGAAAGCATTATGGGGAGTACTTATCAGGACCAGGTCAGCGGAGAAATGACTGATCTCTTCGGCCACAAGCCTCATTGCGGTGCGGGTATTCCGCACCTGTTCCAGGTATCCTCGTCCAATTTCTTCAACAATTATCGGCGGATGGGGAACGAAGTATCCACGTACCTTAGCCACGTAATTCCCCCTTTCAGAATTGAGCGTCAAAAGCCTTCCTCAACTGGTATTATAACAAGTCGGAGAAAACTCCGGAGTGTTTAGAAGAGCCAGTAGCTCACACTTCGGAATAGGTAGGTAAGACTTTTGGATTGTTGGTGAACCATGGCGAAGTATTGCAACAACTGCGGTGTCCCTGTTAAAGAAGCTGATCGGTTCTGCTCAAATTGCGGTAACCCGCTGAAGGGCAGTCCCCCCTCTTCCCGCCACCTGAGACAGAACCAGCCACGGTCATTAACAGGATACTTTGTCCTAGGAGGGATACTGGCGGTAATCCTATTCACCGTATGGCTCGTGATTCCCTCACCTCCAAACGAGAATCCGGGAGCGGTTACGGATGCGGTAACGGGAGAACTACCAGAAGGACATCCGCCCTTAGACGGGGCGGAAGGAGATAGTCCTTCAACTCCTGGTGAAATGCCAGCTTTCGTAATGCAAGAACTTGCAAGGCTCCGCAAGGCGGTTCAGGAGAATCCTGAAGACGGTGAATCCCGTATTCAGTTAGCGGAAATGTACTACCAAATAGGAAGATTTGATGAGGCTCTCACTTACCTTGACGAAGCGCTAAAGATTGAGCCTGAAAACTTAACTGCGCTGGTTATGGCTGGTAACGCCTGCTACGATAGCAATCAATTAGAGCGAGCAATATCTTACTACTCTAGAGCCCTCGCAATTACTCCGGACGACGTGAACGTGAGAACAGATATGGGAACCATGCTCCTTCACAGCGGTAATGTTGAACAAGCGATCAAGGAGTTCACGGCAGTGCTTCAAATACGGTCGGACTTCATTCCCGCCTTCGTCAACCTTGCGGAAGCCTACAGCACCAAAGGAGACCCCGCAAAAGCAATTGAAACTCTCCGGACCGCTCTAGGTAAGGCTCACACTGAACAGGAAAGAGAAGATATCCGGGCTAGGATTAGCAGACTTGAGGCGGGAAGCTAAACTTTGCATAAGGTTTGTGCCTTCCCGAGGATAGAGTAGAACCTGAGATTGACAGGTAAAATAAAACCACTATAATTATTGCCCGCATCTTCTTAAGATTATGCCCAATACCAAAACAGCTAAGAAGCAGTTCCTTGTAAATGTGCGGAACCGCGCCCGCAACGTCCGCTACAAGACCCGAATGAAGAACGCCATAAAAACGTTTAGGGCAGCCATAGAAATGACTGAAGACCCTGAAGTTACTCGTGAGAAGCTAATTCTTGCTCAGAGAGTGATCAACGTCTCTGCGTCAAAAGGTATCATAAAGAAACAAACTGCGTCAAGGAAAATATCCAGACTTTACTCCCTATTCAATAAGAAGTTTGCGTACCAAAGTAGAGATTGACTGAAGCCTAAGTGATCCCTTAGCCTTCAAACACAGTAACGACGCCCCGCGGACGCACGCAGATTTCCTTCTTTTCCACCTGGCCGAAGAACTTTGACCGAGGAGCAAGCTCCTGCACCAACGGGGGAAGATTCCCCGAACCCTCAAGGATAACCTTGTCAATTTCATTAGCCGTTATGAAAGTCCTTAAGGACGGGGGATAGGGTTTAATCGCAGAATTGGGAATTAGGAGAACCCTTGAGCCGGATAAGCCACTACTTCCCTCCGTGGATTTGGATGGAAGCTCAAGCCTTAGAAACTCCTTCAGGTTTTCCCTTACCGGTATAACTACATCCGCCCCACCGCCTAGATCAAGAATAAAAGTGGCTAACTGCCCATTCGGGCCAAAAAAATAGTCAAGACCCTCAACCTCCCACGCCTCTGACAGCGATGAAAACTTCACTTCACCCGTGACCCCGTTAATCACTGCCTTTGGGAAATACCTAAGCTCCCTCCATGTTTTCTCCTCAGGAAAGTGCTTCCCCAGAACTACTACTAGGCTCAATCGCCTAATCCCACTCCTACTCAGGAGCGACGTCAGTTGACCGTGCAGGACGTTTTGCCGTTCCGCGGTGTTTGGGTATTCAACGAAAAGGATGCCTGTTCTATTTCTGTTTATGTATAGTGAAGCGTTGCCAGAGTGAAAGTAGAAAACGCGCAACACGGGAAGCGTTTTATTGAACTGATAAACTGGTATTAAGAGAATGCCTACGGACATCAGCAGGCACACGAAGCCGATTATGAAACGATTCAACTTCTGCCCCAGCCCCATTTCCACGAAACCACTGAAGAGAATCCCAAAGGCTAAAAGAGCGGTAAGAGAAGATATAGGAACGTAAGGAACGCTTGCACCCGGAAGAGAAGAAAAGAAACTAGCCCACCAGTACAAGAACTTGAGGTTTACTATCGTTAGCCACCAGATCACCGTTCCAATTAAGGGAAGTGCACCCACGAGGTAGTAACCAAGCGCAAGCAGAATGATCAGAAATGAGACGGGGATGGCTACAAGGTTTGAGATTAAGCCATAGGGCGTTATTTGAGCGAAGTAATAAAGCAAGGCGGGCAAAACCATAATCTGGGCTCCGCTCGTGGTAGCCACAAGCGTCAAGGATGCCCTAACAAAGTAATTAATATTGCCGAGAAGGGGCATTACACCCCTTATCATCAACACCAAACCAATAGTCGCTGCAAACGTAAGTTGGAAACTAACTGAGAGAAGCTCAGCGGGCCTGAGTATTAGAATTATCAGACCTGCCTGGCCAATAACGTGCAAACTGTCGGTTTCATAGTAAAGGAAATGTGCAATTAGAAGCAAGGTGCTCACGATAAAGGCACGCTGAATGGAGGGTTCAAAGCCCGTCAGGATTGAATAGCCTAGAACAAGGAAGAGAATCAGCGGATACTTTAGGTATCTTACGAGTTTTCCCAAGACGGTAAAGGGGGACTCGAAGCGAAGGAGTATCAAACCAATGATGAGAAAAAACAGAGAAACTTGGGTTCCAGAAACTACCAGCAAGTGAGTGAGCCCTGCTGTTCTAAAGGTTTCCTTGATCTCCTGGGGGAAATAAATCGCGCTATCACCTATTGTTAGGCCTAGGAAAAGCTCACTGTAAGGGCTTGGGAATGACGAATTAGCCCTCCTAACAAAGCCTTCTTTCAATCTATAGAATAAACGTCCAATGAAACTGGCTTCCTTAAGTATTCTCAGACCGCCCGGCGTAGGCACGAATATCTGGTAGCCCACACCAAAGGGCTTCAGATAATCACGCATAGAAAACGCGCCCATATTGGACGCTCCCTTCAGGCTTGTTAAGGTACCTGAAAGCTCAACCCAATACTTGTAGGATAGTGCCAACCCTTGAGCATCCCGCACGAAGACGTAAATCTTCCCAACACCTTTAGGATGCTCCATTCGGACACCTTCGGACGTGATTTCGTGCACTTGCATAAAGAAACTGATCCCCGACTCCGAGTATCTCGGGAAGCTGACGACCACACCTTTGGCACTTACATACCTCCCCTCGTAGAGAGAAAGCGGTTCATCCTTACTAATAGTTTGTCTCAACTGAGAATGGGTTAACGCGGTCAGGAAGACTAGGACCAAAATTAGCCAGCCCAGCATCTTCTCAAACCCGATCGGGAAGACCGCAGGAAGAAAGAGAAGTAGGATAAAACACAACCATAAAATCAGGAAACTGAAACCGGGATAACCTTCAGGAAATCGTAGGACATAGGAGAGGGCTATTCCAACAGCGTAGACTATGAACAGCAGGAGATAAACGTAGCGAGAAAACAGGGTCTTTAACCCATCCAAGCCAACCTCCGTAAGCTAACCGTTAGGTAAGTGATTCTGCAACCAGGCAACGATGATAGCCGAAAGCCCCTTTTCCGTAGCCAAAATATCGGTCCCGTGAGATTTTCCCTCATACAGCTTCAACTTGCACGGGCTTGCCAGAGTAGCCAACTCCTTGAGCTTTTTAGAACTCTGTGCTGAGTAGGCATCGCCCTCTGCAGCCACGAGGAAAAGGGCGCGTTTGTCGTATGGTTTTAGAAAAGGAGCTGTTTCAAGCCCTCGGTAGTTTAGCCCCGGGGATAGTAGGATAACCGTCCTAACCGCCCTGTCTTCGGCTGCGTACTCCAGTGCCAGGTTTGCACCGATGGATGCGCCGATTACGCCAATTCTATCGCCCCTAACGCCCCTCCTTCCTTTCAGGAACCTCACACCCGCCTCCACGTCCTTTAGCATTGAAGCGAAATCCGCATCGGAGAAATCCTTATAGCTAATCGTCTCTTCCCCCTTTACCGTGCTTTCCCCGTGCCCCCTTAGATCCAACGCGAGTACCGCATACTTCTCATTCAACAATGCCGGAATCAAGGGCTCAAAAGTACTTCTGTCCCTTCCTAGCTGGTGCAGGAGCAGGATCGCGGGGACCTTCGCACTTCCATTACTAGGGGAGTAATACGTCCCGACGATAGTCACTCCATCTTCTGTAGAAAAGCTGATTCTCTCTCCAGCGTTTTCAGCGCCAGTAGAAACCAGCACGGACAACAACAATGAGCCAGCAAGGAGAGCGCGGAAAATACTTCTATTCATCAGATACCTTCCTCCTCTGACCCACTCCTGGGTCACCAGTAATTATATAGGGAGTTTCTCCCATTTCAAAGCCTATTAGAAGGCGTTTTGCAAGCCTGCGATTGCGATGGGCACATAAAGCCACTGGAGGACCTTCTAATGACAGCGATACCCGCGCCCGAAGGGATTCGAACCCCCAACCTACGGATCCGAAGTCCGTTGCTCTATCCATTGAGCTACGGGCGCCCTCAAGACGTCTATATTAGCTCATTAGAACTCTTCCGAACGATCGAAAACACTTTCTGCTTGAAAGAGATTAACTACATCAATTTTAGGGGTATAAGTAATGTTTGCATTATGATACGTGTTCTGAGACAGCTAGGCAGAATCCATCTCAAATCGTAGAATATGGCGCATTCCGCCTGAACACCGAGGACTGATTTCGCGAATGAAGAATGACATCGTTATCGCTATTGTTGGGAGCGGGGGAGACGGGGTCATCTCCGCAGGTGAAATCCTCGCCAAAGCCGCTGCCCACGAAGGGCTATACGTCTTCATGACTAAGAGCTACGGACCGCAGATTAGGGGAGGGGAAAGCTCGTGCAGAATCAGGCTTTCCCACGACAGGATACTAACACCCGGCGACGAAATTGACGCGCTTTTGGTCTTCCAATGGCAGGATTTCCATTGCTTTAGGGAAGAATACACCCTGTCTGAGAACTGCATTGTTTTCGTTGACGAAAAGGATGTTACACCGGAGGCTGAAATCCCCATCCCACGTCATCTCCTCGCAAACATACGAAAAATACCGTTTGAGAAGATTGCGATGGAAAAGGCTGGAACAAAGCTGGCGAAGAATATGGCTCTCATAGGCTCGCTTATTGAGCTTGTGAACTGGCCAGAGATTGCGGTTCAAACCGCAATTAAGGAAAGATTCAAAAGAAAGGGGGAGGAGGCAATAACCGCTAACCTAACCGCGGTTGAAAGCGGGAAGGACTACGTCCGCTACAACTGCTCGGACGGAGTTGACCTGAAACTTGACTATCGCACGGAAAAACCAAAGTTCTTTATGACAGGCAACGAAGCATTGTCCTTTGGTGCCTTGAAAGCCGGTTGTAGGTTCTACGCCGGTTACCCTATAACACCCGCCAGCGAAATCTTGGAGTGGTTTTCCGTCTACATGCCAAGGTTCGGCGGAACGGTGATCCAGTCAGAGGATGAAATCGCGGCTGCCGGTATGGCGATAGGAGCTTCCTTCGCTGGGGTAAAGGCGATGTGCGGAACCAGTGGGCCTGGAATGAGCCTAAAGAGCGAGATGATAGGGCTGGCTTCAATGGCGGAAATCCCCCTGGTGGTCGTGGATGTCCAGAGAACAGGGCCGTCAACAGGAATCCCAACGCGAACCGAACAGGCGGACCTGGCAATAGCGGTTAATGGAAGTCACGGAGACGCTCCCAGGGTTGTACTCGCCCCAGTTGACGTAGAGGATTGCTATTTTATTGCCGCGCAAGCCTTCAATATAGCGGAGAAGTTTCAAATACCCGTAATTATCCTGAGCGATCAATTTCTCGCCCAAAGAAAAGAATCTTTTGATTTCCCCGAGAGCATTGAACTTGAAAATTGTTCTAGGATTTTCCCCAGTGAAGAGCAGTTGAAGAACTACGAAAGGTACAGAATGGGACTGGACTCGGGCGTTTCTCCAATGAGCGTACCTGGCATAACCAAAGGTGAGTACACCGCGGTGGGCATTGAACACGACGTTTACGGCAACCCTAGTTCCTCAACAGAGATGCATACGAAAATGAGCGAGAAGAGAGCTAGTAAGCTGGAGTCTATAGCGGAGAACTACCCACTCCTCAGGGTCTACGGAAGTAGTGATGCTGAGGTCGCTCTAATCGGATGGGGTTCCACCAAAGGCATTATTAGAGAGATCACGGAGAGCCTTTCGGCGGATGGCGCGACGATCAAAGGGATAGTCCCAGGAATGCTTCACCCCCTTCCGGTACAAGCCCTGACAAACGAGTTAAGAGGCGTAAAGTATGTTTTCGTTGTTGAACAGACGCACTCGGGTCAATTCTTAAAACATCTTCGCTCGTACCTGGACCTTCCGGGGAGGGTCTATCACTATAGGAGAGCGGGCGGTAATCCCTTAACGATCAGAGAAGTAGTGGAGTTTATCACATCTACTCTAACCAACGGAGAGCTAAGAACCACACTACCAGAGATTGCCACTTCTCCAAATCGTTGATGAGGTGAAGCGAATTCTATGTCGACAGCCGCTGAATACAAGACAGATTTGAAACCAGTCTGGTGCCCCGGCTGTGGAGACTTTGGGGTCCTCGCAGCCTTTGCACAAGCTTTTGCACGCCTTGAGATCCCAAGGGAAGACATAGTGATGGTCACAGGGATTGGATGTTCCTCCCGCATCGCAGGCTACTTAAAGGTCTACGGGTTCAACGCTATCCACGGGAGAACCCTTCCTATTGCAACCGGCGTGAAGCTTGCAAATCCGAACTTAACCGTGATTGCGGCAGGTGGAGATGGGGATGCTTACTCCATAGGAATGGGACACATCCCTCACGCAGCTAGAAGAAACATTGCAATCACTTATTTGGTAATGGACAACGAGATTTACGGGCTAACAAAGGGTCAACAATCTCCTACCAGCCCTGTTGGGATATACTCCAGCAGTACTCCATTTGGAACTTACGACCAGCCCATTAATCCGCTGCAAATGATGCTTGCGTTCAACGCGACATTCGTCGCTCAGACATTTGCTGGCGATACTAAGCACCTCGTTGACGTCCTAATCCGTGCTATTCAGCACCGAGGCTTCGCCTTCATCAATTGCATATCGCCGTGCCCCACTTACAGGGGCGGAATGCAAATATTCAAGGAAATCAAGGCAAGAGTCAGAAACCTGGATGAGGAACCAGGAAGAGATTTGGCTAATAGGGAAATAGCATTTGGACTTGCCGCCTCCAAGGACTTTACTCCTATCGGTGTCCTCTACAAGAAGGAGGAAAAGGACTATGGAACGGTCTTGGAGTCCCTCAAGCCAAGAGGGACCTCACCTGACAGTCAGGACCTGGACAAGATACTCAAGACGTTCATTGCTTAGGCTGAATTGCCCTCACCTGTTCTGCATCTGAAGGCGAAGAAATAGCCTGGCAAATAGGTATAACGCTGGCAAAGATAACTCATTCAAGTCAGATTTGAATCTATGTCAAACTCCTCAGCCTCCTTACCTTGCTCTAACTCCAGCAAGAGAAGGTAAGCCATCATTTCAGCGTTGTCCATACACAGTCGTTCCATCGGGAAGTGTAAGGATACCGAAAGACTTGCACACCTTTCCGCCAGGTAACTTCGGAACAGAGTGTTGAGCGATACGCCACCGCTGACGGACACCGTTCTCACGCCAAAAGACAGGACAGCCTCCCTTAGCTTCAACCATAGAGATTCCCAAACGCTTCGCTGTAAGGACAGGGCAAAGAAAGGTAAATCAGAGGAACCTGATGTGATGTTCAGCCGGGTGATGAGCTTCAAAGCTGATGTTTTCAACCCTGAGAAACTAAAATTCAAATCGCCACTTTGCCTCATCGGAACAGGAAGCATCAAATCCTTTGGCAGGTCCTGTGAGGCAACCTTCAGCGCCTCCTGCTCAAGTCTTTTCCCCCCGGGGTATCCGAGCCCCAATCTAAAGGCTACCTTATCAAAAAGCTCTCCAGCGGCATCGTCAAGCGTCTCCGCGATGGGTCGGATATCCTGGAGGCTATTAGCGAGATACATTACCGTGTTTCCGCCAGTAACTATGAGACCTAGAAAAGGAAATGGGATTTCGTGGACGTGTTTGCCGAAAAACGGGGAAAATAGATGCCCGTAGAGGTGATTTAGTCCGTAAAGTGGTAGCGAGGAGGCGCACGCGATTCCCCGACAGAAACTTACTCCGGCGAGCAGGCAACCTGGCAGACCAGGCCCGCGGGTCACGCCAATAGAAACTATTCCCCGCATTACGTGTGGAACATCGTATTGAACCTCACGGAGTAGAAGCGGGAGATTACGCAAGTGATCTCGTGCGGCTAACTCCGGAACTACTCCGCCGTAATGTGCGTGAAGTTCCACTGAGGAAGAAAGGAGTGCTGAACTAACCTCAAAATCCTCCGTAACGAGGGCAATACCGGTGTCGTCAAAGGACGATTCAACCGCTAGCACCGGCATTCCCACGCTCTCCTACAATCGCTAGCAGAATCATTGCGCTGGCGTCCACCAAACGGATGTTTTCCGACCCACACTTTAGGCAAACTCTGGGCAGAGGTTTACCCAAGGGGTTATGATAAATCTCACGAAAACCTTCCGGTCCTGCGTCTAGCTCGGATAAAGATCGGCAAGAGCTACACGATATTTTCACTGGCAGGTGAACGAACTCTAACTCCGCGCCTTCCAGCCCTTGGTCCACAGAGAGGACGTTGAAAACCTCAGTCAAAGTCGCTTCGTGGACCGCAGATAGCGGGGCGAGCCCGACTCTAACAGTGTTGATCCTGGTTAAACCGTTCTTACGTGCCTCAATCTTTACCATCGCCACCAGTTCAGTGGCGACGCTAAGCTCATGCATTTCTAAGCCTCTTCGGCAACTGGGGCGTGGCGAATATGCCTAGGCTCAACTTCGCTCTCTGCGTCAACCGTGCCGTATTTGGTCCAAACGCGCGCATGGCCTCTGATCTTCATAACCGCGACGTGTTCAGTGAACTGCGCCACGAGGACCTCCCCTCTTTCAAGTTTCTCCGAGTGAAGAAACTTGGTCTCGTCCCCGCGGGTTAGCCCAGCAACAGATACACCATTTTCATAAGCCTTAATAACAACGTAATCCTGGAGAAGTTCAAACTCCACTTAACGTTTCCTCCTTAAAATCTTGGAATTAGCGCGTAATAAGATACCACTAACCTTCTACTAAAGCAACTATTTTGATAACGAAACTTGAGTATTCCCGAAAACTTATCTTTGAACCGGGGGATCACTTAAGGTTTGGCATTCTTTAACAGAGTTTCAATACTTTCAAGGAAGCTATCTCCACGCAGGGAAGGCGGAATACCAAAGTTACTAATGACGGTCGCGCCGACATCCGCAAAGGATTCTCTCGTCCCCAGCCCCTTATCCTCAACTAATTCTTGCGCCAGCGGACTGAATACTAATAGCGGAACATACTCTCGGGAATGGTCAGTGGAAGGACTGGTGGGATCATTGCCATGATCTGAAGTTATTATTAGCAGGTCTCTATCATCAAGTTTAGGAAGAATTTCCGAGAGCCACCTATCAAACTCCTCAAGTGCTCTGCCGTATCCGGTCGGGTCATTACGATGACCATAAAGGCTATCAAAATCAATCAAATTCGCAAATATGAATCCGGAAAACGTCTCCCTAAGCGCAGTTTCAAGGGCTTGCATAGTTGCTGAGTTTGAGCCCGTATGGTAAGACCTTGTGTACCCGCGCCGACCGAACACGTCTTCAAGCTTGCCGATCAAGATAACGTTAACCTGCTTCCCATAAAGGAGGTCAAGATAGTTAAATGGCGGGGAAATGCTCCAGTCCCTTCTCTCTTTCGTCCGGACAAAAGAGTCTTTAGCTGAGCCGACAAATGGGCGGGCGATAATCCTATCCACCTCCCAATCTCCCGTGCATACCTGCCTCGCGATCTCGCACACCCGGTATAGCTCGTTGAGACTTAGGACATCCTTATGGGAGGCTATTTGAAGCACCGAATCCGCGCTCGTGTATAGAATCAGGCTGCCGGTGCTGAGATGTTCGGGGCCAAGTTCCCTAATGATCTCGGTCCCTGAAGCTGGCTTGTTTCCAATAAACCCAAAACCAGTTCGCGCTGATAGTTCTCGAATCAGCTCCTCAGGAAACCCGCACGGAAACGTCTGGGGCGCTCTTTCCCGCACCACTCCCATTAACTCCCAGTGCCCGCTAGTGGTATCCTTCGCAGGAGACTTCTCCGCCATCTTCCCCCAGAATGCTTCGGGATTCTCCACCGCAGGCAATTGTGGATGTCTCACGATGTTTCCAAGTCCTAGTGAAACCAGACTGGGGAGCTGAAGCGGTTGCAAGTCAAGTATATGCTGAAGGGTCGCGGAACCCTCATCACCGAACTTATCCGCGTCGGGCAAAGCTCCTACCCCAAGCCCGTCGAGAATAATTAGGAAAACACGATTGAACTTCACACCTTCTAACCCAACGAAGGGGTTACCGATCAACCAATTATAAAGCTTGAGGCTGGTAGAATATGAACTCGGTTGGAGAGCATTCCGCAATTGAAGAAAGAAGCATTAATTGCAATTATCGTGGGAAGCAAGAGCGACCTACCACTCGCTCGTGAATGCGCCGAAACGCTGGTTTCTTTCAAAATCCCTCACACAACAGTGGTTGCTTCTGCCCACCGTTCGCCCACATTCCTTGAGGAGAGAATTCGTGAACTTGAGAAATCCGTTATGGTTTACATAGGAGTAGCTGGAATGGCGGCGCATCTTCCCGGAGTGATAGCGAGCAAAACTAATAAGCCGGTGATTGGGGTCCCGGCATCCTCAAGTATCTTAGGTCTGGACGCACTCCTGTCCGTTTCGCAAATGCCACCGGGCGTGCCCGTAGGATGCGTTGCGATTAATGGAGCCAAGAACGCGGCTATCCTTGCTGCCGAAATAATAGCCCTTTCGGATGTGGGCATCAGGCTCAACCTTGAGGAAGCTTTGAAAAAGCATAGGGAACGAATGGAAAGGGAGATAGTTGACGCGAACGTTGACCTCAATACAGAATCTTGAAATCCTCCAACCGTTCCTCTGCTTCAACGTTCTCCACGATTATCCCGCGAACGTATGCGGAAGAAGGTCCTTGCTCAAGTTTGGCAATAAAGGTCTTGAGGACGTCCTCAGACTCCGACTGGGCGAGGATTTCCACCGTTCCTTCGGGAAGATTTCGCACGAAGCCCGTTACGCCTAGACCCTGAGCCACTCTCACCGCGAAAAAGCGATAACCGACTCCCTGAACGAGTCCTGAAACTACTATCCTCTTTGTCCGCATTGTACCGAGGAATGAACGGGGGAAACACACCCTAAAATTGAGAGATAAACCCTAATTGCGTCAACTGCTGGACCGACGTCGTGAACTCGTAGAATCTTGACACCCTGCATCAGCAGGATAACGAGGGTAGCGACAGTGCCCGGCAGCCTCTCTACTACGTCCCTGCCCAATATTGTCCCGAGGAACGATTTGCGTGAAATCCCATAAAGGAGAGGACGCTCAAGATCCAGGAATTGGCTCGCCCTAGCAATGAGCTCAACGTTATCCTCCACGCGCTTCCCAAAGCCTATTCCAGGGTCAAGAACAACTCTGCTATCGTCAAGTCCGCACTTATTCAGAAACTCCAGACGGTCTTCAAAGAATCGGTGAACCTCATGGCAAACGTCATCGTAGTGCGGGTTAACCTGCATATCGGCGGGCGTACCTTGCATATGCATTAACACATAACCGCACTTAGACCGAGCAATAAGAGGAATAAGAGCATCGTCAAGTCGCCCAGCTGATATATCATTTATTATGTGAGCGCCTGTCTTAATTGCCTCCCTTGCCACCGCACTCTTATAGGTATCCACTGAGAATAGAGTTTCTGGAAACCTGGGAATGACCTTTTCAAGCACCGGCATAACTCGCCTTATTTCCTCCGATGCGGAGACCGGTTGAGAGTTAGGACGCGTGGATTCACCACCAATATCAATTATGGCGGCCCCCTCCGCAACCATCTCAGCGCACCTATTAACTGCGTTGTCTAGATCCTGCCAGTACTTCCCACCGTCATAGAACGAATCAGGTGTAACGTTAAGAACCCCCATAACTATGGGTTTATCAATCCGCAGTTCAGTGTTGCCTACAGTCCAAGTGTCAGTCTGACTCATAGTTAGCAAAGTATACTGGAAGGTCGTGGACTATGCGCTAGGCATTACCCTGCCCAACGCTGATACGAATTTGTCCTAGCCCAATTCTAATAAACTTCGGCTACCGCGGAATGGATCTGAATAGGCTTATCAGTAAGCTGATAGACAGAAGTGGCTGTCTTGCTCGCGCGTCTATAAAATAGCTGTGCGGTAACAAAAACCGACCCGGTCACTCCCGTTGCGTCAATTTGGTAAGTCTCCGTAACACTCTCTCCGGGAGGTATACGGGTATCGTAGACGACGAAATCAGCCTGCCAATAGGGGACCTCTCCCCGGGGGGACAAACTCCTACCAAGCTTTCTCTCGTACTCCTTGATATTCTCGTAGATAACTGCGCCATTTTCGTCCTCCGCCCTAACGACGAGGACGAGCTGATGATAGGGCTTGCCGGTGGGAAGCATATGCCCAGTTCCCGTGTTCTTCACGACTACAGTCGCGTTAACCGTATTCTCAACTTTCTCCGCGGTTAGCGATACCTCAGCCGCAGTCCTCAAGAATTCCGGTGTAGTTCCCCGGAAGTCGTGCATATGGGCGTCAGCACGGTCTGGGCCGTGCTTGGAAGGCGGAATCGGAGCTAGGCGAAGGCTCTGCGCTGTTGGCATATGGCAAGTTTGGCAGGATGCAAAGCCCCTGCCGGGAACTGAGTAAGGTGAAGCTAGCCATTCGTTATAGGTATCCTGAACAATAACACCGTAGGCATTAACCTCCTGATGGCACGGAGCGCAGTAAAGGGAATCTTCATAAACCTGCGCATAACCGATCGTATGACCCGAGGTTGGTGTTTCTTCAATTGGCCCGAACTTCTGCAGTCCGAATCTGTGCTCATAGGATACACCGTAATACTGGTTGTAAAGTTCAGGAAAGAGTATCTGGTCCCTGTCCGTCGGAAGCCCCATTCTTGTTATGGTATGGCAGAAGTCGCAACTCACGCCGTCCTTCATGTAATCGTTCAATCTAGCCCAGTAATTAAGCTGTTTCCTGATGCTTATGTCGGTGGTGGGCCAGGGCTTCTTTCTAACCCCGAGATCTCTATCCACCCTTCCACTAGTAACGTCTCCAATTTCGGGAATGTACCCTTCCCGCATCGCCATTAGGAATTCTCTTAGAGGGGCGTTTTGCGTAAACTTAATTTCCACGTTTAGGGCTGGAGCGTGGCAAGCTAGGCAATCAATCTTCTGAATGGGCTGGATTTCCCCCGGTAGCTCCTGCCCTTCCCGCTTCTCTCCCATCCACGATGCTCGTTTAGATATTTCCGTCTCGCGGGTGTAGAATTCCCTGTACTCTACCCACGCCTGCTGGAAAAATGGATCCACGAATGACCTTCCGTGAGGGGACGCCTGCCACTGCTGAAAGTACCTAACGTGGCAGAGAGAGCAGGAACGCGAAGAGTCCAGTATCGGAACGTAGGGAACGTCCTGAACCTGAATGCCGTACTTAGCCATGTTTTGCTCGAAGAGCTCGTACCAAGGGCGCTTGTATTCCTTCGGCTTGGGCGCCTCCCGAATTGTTTGAGCAGTGGAGGTAACTGAAAGCAGAAATGTTACCGCAAACACCCAAAGAGGTACCGACTTAAATGCAAAAGACCCAATGCGTATTTTCATATTCTTCTCCGAGTATGTCTTGACCCTTCAGCAAGCTTTAGCCGATAAGCCTAGAAAGTATACATTGCGCTCTTACAAAAGTCAAACTACTGTCCAAACCACGTTGGAATCACTCCTTGCCCCATCCAACTTCTTACGGCCAAGCGTAACATCATATTAAAACGCTAGCGTGAAGCGAATTGCCTTTTAGCAGTGCCGCTATGACGCTGAGGGAAGTTCTCTATGTAGAATATCTGCTGTGGATTACAAAAGTGCGGAGGCATATTTACTTTCCCTCCAGCCGGGAAAGATAGACTTGGACCTTCAAAGACTTAAGCGAGTAATCAAAGGGCTTGCCCTTGACGAGCTGGGGTTTCCCGTTGTTCTTGTGGGTGGAACGAATGGTAAGGGAAGTGTCATAGCTATGGCGGAGCAGATCCTCCTTAAATCCACCAGAGTTGGGGCTTTCGTTAAGCCGCACCTCTTTACCGTCAGGGAAAGAGCACGTATCCAAGGTGAATACGCCTCAGAAGAACTCTTTTGCGAGGCATTGGAGGAACTTAGAGCTGGTCTCAAAAGGACGGAGGAATACATCTCCTTTTTTGAAGCAACTCTCCTGACAGCACTTCTAGCGTTCAGGAGAAGCGAGATAGAACTTGCGTTGGTGGAAGTTGGGCTAGGGGGCAGATTTGACGCATCAAACGCGCTTCCTAGCGTGCTTTCCGCGATTACCAGCATCTCCTACGACCATCAGCCTTTCTTGGGACCCACTCTCGTAGGAATAGCATTTGAGAAGGCTGGAATCTTCCGACCCGGAAGTAAGGTGATTCTAAACAGGACCCTTCAGAACGCTCCCTATGGAATTAATCGGTTACTTCAAGGCTTAGCAAAGGTTAAGGGAACTCACTGCATAGACCTGCCGGTTACCGCCCAAAGCACCAAATTGACCCTCCTGCCGAGTCAACAATTAGTTAAGCTTCGCAGAACCAATTGGGATTACCATAATGCTCTACCTTTCCCCCGTGACGTTAAGATTAACCTGCTGGGGAAACATCAGGCGTTTAATCTAGAGACAGCAATTAGTATCGTGAGCGAGCTTGCTGCTATGAAATGCGTAACTGAAAGAACGAGGGTTCCGAAGGTAATTCAAGCTAATTACAGAGGGAGGTTTGAGGCAAGAATCTGCGGAAACGGGTTGGTTATTTTTGACGCTGCACATAACGAAGAGGGGTTTCAAGCCCTCCTTTCAACCCTAGAGGGTCTGTTTACGCGGGGAGAGAAGTTCCTTCTATTGTTCGGCTGTCAGGAGGCGAAAGACCCTGAGAGGATGTTGTCCACTATCAAAAGCTACATTGAAAAAGTGATTCCCATATACCTTCCAATTCTTCATCCGACCCCAGCGGAGAAGATTTCTGACGTGGTAAGACGCCTAAAACTTCCCTTGGAAGGGGAAGGGCTTCCATTTGATAGGCAGATGGAACTAGCGGTTAATTATGCGAGAAGCGGAGGGAAAGTACTCGCGGCTGGAAGTATCTATTACCTTGGGAAAATTATGGAGGCGTTCGGACATGGCGTGGTGGATAATCCTCAGGAGAATATGTGAATCCGCTGTTTCCTGGATTAGCGTCCGAAGAATTTAGTCCCAATCTACTGATACAAGGAAGGATCGCCTTCTCTACGTGTCTTGAACCTCTTGTGAAACCAAAGCCATTGGGCGGGTTCTTCTCGGATCATCATTTCGTACTCCCGGTTAATTGCGGTGAGAATGACCTCCTCGTCTTTTTCTTCATCTCCGCTCAAGTCCACCTTGATTGGAGGCTTCACGATAATCTCAAATTGAAAGGGAGCCAATCTTCTTGCCACGATAAGCATTAGTGGGCAGGAGAACTTAGTAGCGAGAAGGGCGGGCCCCCTAACGGTGCTTGCGGAGATTCCGAAAAAAGGCACGAATCTACCGGATATACCTCCATTTTGATCCGCAAGAAGTCCCAGAACCTTACCCTCTCTGAGAGCCCGAATGAGGGACGAGGATAGTTTCTCGCTACGTGGGATATTCTCTATTCCAAAACGCTTCCTGGTATGAAAAGCCAGTTCAGTAAAAAACTCGTCCCTTTGTTCCTTGCCTACCGCAGCTAGCGGAACGCCATTTAAGGGCAGGAAAGCACCTGAATACTCCCAGTTCCCAAAATGCATAGCTAGACCGATAACGCCTTTTCCTTCCGAAAGCGCGGTCACAAGATGCGTCCAACCGGTAACCTTCACTGCCATCTTCCTTATCTTTTCTAGATCCGTGTGGGTAAAGTAGATAAACTCAATGGCGGTAACGCAGGCGTTCTTGAAAACCTTGAAAGCTAGTTTCACGCGTTCGGCTTCTGGAAGTTCGTTATCAAAGCACAGCTCAAGGTTTCTGAGAGTAATGCGACGCAAACGTGGAAGAAAGTACCAAGCCAATCTAGCGAAAATGGGACAAAGCGCGAGAAAAAATGCGGAGGGTAACGCTCTGCTAAGAAGAATTGCAGAATGAACTAAAAGCCTGAGCGATAAGTTTCGCAAACGTATGCCCACTGCGACTAATCAAGAGATTAGCATATGAAGACTCTGGGGGACTTTGCGAGGCTGGGTTTAGCGATAATGGGGCGAGTGGAATCTAAGGAGGTTCACTTGGGAGCTAGTAGCCAGTCAGGCGTGGAGCAACAACTACGTGGCGGGTATGCTTGTAGTAAATTCGTCAAAGAACTCTGGACGTTCCGTTTCTTTTTCCGCTTCGCTAACCGCCAGGGTCGCTCTGCAGATCCCGCGCCGGGAACTCCTGTAGAATTCCACGAGATAGCTTACGTGTTCGCTCGGTGGAATGTCCTCCTCTATTCTCCTAAGGGCCTGCTCAACGGAAAGCCCGGACCTGTAAAGGAAGTGAAAAGCCTGCCTTAGGTGCATCCTTGTTTCAGGGGGAACGCCGTTCCTTTTTAGCCCAACGTGGTTAATGTTAATGACCCTCGCGGGCGCCGGCCCGAAGACCATCATAAAGGGCGGTGCGTCTTGCATCAGTCCACTGGTTCCGCCAACCATAGCCATTCTACCAATGCGCACGAACTGATGGGCAACCGCCATTCCCCCCATAACCGCGTAGTCTTCAACCACACAATGACCACCAAGGGTAGCTAGGTTCGCCATTATGACGTGATTCCCTATCTGGCAGTCGTGTGCAATATGAACACCGGTCATAAGTAAAGTGCTTGCACCAACTCTGGTTATAGAACCTTTCTTGCTTCCCCGATTGACTGTAACGAACTCCCTTATACGGCAATCTTCACCTATTTCAACGAAGGATAAGGAACCGTCGTACTTTAAATCTTGCGGATCACTGCCTATAACAGTGTGAGAGTATATCTTGCACCTAGGTCCAACGCGGACGTTTTCGCCAATGAGCACGTGACTCCCCACGTAGGTGTCCTGCTCAATTACGCATCCCCTGCCTATGACGGAGTATGCGCCTATCTCCACGCCAGATTCCAGATGAGATTCAGGATGAACGATAGCTGTTCTATGAATCAACATAGCCTGTTTCCTCTAACTATGTATTTTCGCAACTAGCAAGGCTCAAATTAAAACGGCATATGATATAGTTTAATTGTAGAGATTCGGAGGGAAAAGTCGCGAGCTTCAAGGTGACGACAACTCAAAGCATTACATTTGATTTCGAGGGAAAGGTCGCACTCGTCACGGGCGCCAGCAAGGGAATTGGCGCCGCTGTTGCTCTCCTGCTGGGCAGATCAAACGCGACTTGCGCAGTCAATTTCCTTTCAAGCGAGGCTACTGCCAAGAAAATCTCAGATGAAATCAACTCTTTAGGCGGAAGAGCGATACCGGTGAAGTGCGACGTCTCCGATCCGAAACAAGTCCAAGATATGTTCGCACTTATTGAAAAGGAACTGGGAGTAGTTGAGCTCTTGGTAAATAACGCAGGAGTTCGGGCGGATTCGCTCACGCATTCAATGTCTTTAGAAGTTTGGGAGAGGAGCATGCGCATCAATCTCCTCTCAACATTCTTGGTTACTCGAGAAGCGCTAAAGGGAATGTTGAAGAAGAAATTCGGACGGATAGTTAGCGTGTCCTCGGTGGCGGGAACTGTTGGTAGCTTTGGCCAAAGCAATTACGCGGCTGCAAAGGCGGGCTTATGCGGTTTTTCGAAGAGTATCGCGGTTGAATACGGCAGGAAGAACATAAGAGCAAACACCGTGATCCCTGGCATCATAGAAACCGACATGATTAAGGACATGAAACAGGAAGTTTCCGAATCCCTTCTCTCTCAAATACCTGTGGGTCGTTTTGGCAGACCCGAAGAGGTCGCCTATCCCGTGTGCTTTCTCTTGTCGGAGGGAGCAAACTACATAAACGGCGCCACACTCCACATAAACGGTGGCGGACTTAGGCTTTGATAACGTAGACTTGAGGTTTTAAAAAGATGAAGAGACGAGTGGCAATAACTGGAATCGGTATTATCAGCCCCTATGGAACAGGAATCAAGCGGTTCGCGGACGCTATGTTTGACGGAAAGAGCGGCGTCCGCTTAATTGACAGTTTTGACGTCCGGGAGTTTCCCGTAAAGATCGCCGCATCCCTCGGCGAGTTCAACCCGGAGGAATTCATGAGCCCTAAAGATGCTAGGAGATACGACCTTTACATCTCTTTGGGCGTGGCGGCAGCCAAGATGGCTGTTGAGATGGCAGAATGGGAAATCACTGACCAGAACAGAGACTCTACGGGAGTTTACATGGGCTCAGGGATAGGTGGATTAAGAACCCTCTACGACCAGACCCGGGTTATGTTTGAACGTGGACCTAGCAGGGTAAGCCCCCTTTTCATCCCAAACGCTATAGCCAATTCCGCCGCGGGCGTAATCGCCATAGAACTCCAAATCACAGGGGCGAACTACGCCCAGGTTTCCGCCTGCTCCACAGCAAATCACAGTATTGGAGAGGCTTTTCACGCCATCAGGGATGGCTACTTGGACGCATGTATAGCGGGTGGTTCGGAATCTGCAGTCAACCCACTGGGACTTGCGGGATTTTGCGTAATGAAGGCTATAACCGACCAATGGAACGAGGAGCCTGAGCGTGCTTCCCGCCCGTTTGATGCAAAGAGGAGCGGATTCGTTATGGGCGAAGGCGCCGGTGCACTCTTTCTTGAGGAAATGGAGATTGCAAAGAACCGTGGGGCAAAGATCTATGGTGAAGTTTCAGGTTACGGCGCTACTGCGGACGCGTATCATATAACCGCGCCCGCTCCAGGCGGTGCTGGTGCGGTCAAGGCGATGGAATTGGCATTAAGAGACGCCGGCATAGAACCTAAAGATATTGATTACATCAACGCTCACGGGACATCCACCGAACTTAACGATAAGACGGAAACTGAAGCAATAAAGCGGGTTTTCGGTGACCACGCCTACAGGCTGAAGATATCCTCAACAAAGTCAATGCATGGGCATCTTCTCGGAGCAGCTGGGGTAGTGGAAAGTATCGCAACTCTGCTAGCACTTTCAAGGCAGGAAATCCCGCCAACCATAAACTATGAGTACCCTGATCCACAATGCGATCTGGACTACACGCCTAATGAGGCGGTACCACACAAAATTAGGTACGCTATGAATAACTCCTTTGGTTTCGGCGGGCACAACGCGGTCTTGATCTTCAAACAAGGACAGGACCCAATCTTGTTTTAGTCAAGCCCATTTGCTGAAGTGCTTCAGAGTATCGCTTCCTGCGCAACATCCCAAAGGAGATTAACAATGGACTAGCCCATCCAGGCTAGCCCTAGTAGTTAATAAGTGTAAACCTTCCACCGCCCCTGCTTACTGAGTTTCTCCTCCTCTTCTTTGGAGCCGCGAGTCTCATCCGAATTGAAGGTGGGGCTCGAATGCATAAGCATTTGGGACATCGTTACGAACGTGTATCCTTTTCGTTTAAGAGTCTCTATCAATTTAGGAAGCATCTGAACGGTCGACTCGCTTCCATCGTGCAAAAGGATAATTGAGCCGTTCTCAGCGCTTCTGGAAATGTTTCTAAAGAGCTCGTCAGGGGAAACTGCTATCGGGTCCTTGGGATTTATGGTCCACAAACCGAGTGCCAGCCCGTTCCTATTCATCAAATCCACAGTGGCTTTATCGAATCTTCCACCGGGAGGACGAAGAAACTTGGGATATACACCAGTGAGTTCAAATATAAGTGCTTGAAACTGCTCTATTTGGTACACTTGCTCCTCATAGGGTAGGTTAACAAGCCTAAAGTGATCGTAGGTATGGTTGCCTATCTCATGACCTTCCTGAAAAATCATCTTCACCCAATCGGGATACCGCTCTGCCTGGACGCCAACCAAGTAGAAAGTCGCGGGAACTCTGTAGTGACGAAGGATGGACAGGATCTTGGCAGTGAACATCGGATGAGGTCCGTCATCAAATGTCAGAGCAATCTCCCTGAGTTTCGGATTGCCATGCCGTAGTTGGCTAACTATCGCTTCCCCATCCCTTCCAATATTCAGGTTTTCCAAATTCTCCGGAAGCTCGTCAAGGATAAACGTAATCCCAGAACTGTCAGCTGAACGCATCCGTCCCTCCAACGCACCAGCGTGGCTCGTGGAGAATAAGGCTGTAAACCCAATGACCAAGGTTAACCAGCACTTTAATATTCCTTTCCCGCTCTTCATCGCGTCAGCCATTATAGCGTCGTTTAATCCGAAGAAAAATCCCCGATATGCATAAACTAAGTTTGAATCCTTCGCACTAGGGGGCGACTACCGATCCAAAAGGTATACCGAAAATCAGATATCTAAGTTCTTAACCCTTCGCGCGTATTCGTGAATGAAGACCTTCCTTGGCTGTACCTCAGAACCCATAAGCCTTTCAAAGGACTCCGCCGCCCCCCTAAGGTCTTCAACCGTAAGCCTCACTAGTGTTCGGGTCTCCGGGTTCATCGTGGTCTCCCAAAGCTGCTCCGGGTTCATTTCTCCTAACCCTTTGAACCTTATCACCTCAACATTTCCTCCAAGTTCCTGCGCCTTCCGACTCATTTCAGCTTCGGTAAAGACATAGTGCCTCTGACTACCCTTTCTAATGCAGAAAAGGGGAGGCTGGGCAATGTGCAAATGACCTAGCTCCACCAAGTGTTCCATATGCCTGAAGAAAAAGGTAAGAAGCAGGGTTCGTATGTGCGCTCCATCCACATCCGCATCGGTCATAAGGATTATTTTGTGGTAACGTAATTTCTCAATGTTGAAGTCGTTACCTATCCCAGTTCCGATAGCTGAAATCAGGGTTCTAACTTCGTTATTTGAAAGCATCTTGTTGAGGCTGCTCTTTTCAACATTCAGAAACTTGCCCCTAAGTGGGAGTATTGCCTGAAACTCCCTGTTCCTTCCCTGTTTGGCGTTGCCTCCAGCGGAGTTACCCTCAACTATGAACAACTCAGCACTTTCAGGATCTCTAGTTGCGCAGTCAGCCAGCTTTCCCGGTAGGCTGGTGTCCAAGCCAGCCTGTTTACGGATGATGTCCCTCGCCTTCCTAGCAGCTTCCCTAACGCGTGCGGCTACCTCCGCCTTGGCGAATATCTTGCGTGCCTCCGTTGGATGCTCTTCCAGCCACATCCCCAGAAGCTCATTAACCGCAGATTCAACCAACCCCTTTATGTCGCTGTTACCTAGCTGGCTCTTCGTCTGGCCCTCAAATTGAGGGTGCTCCAGCCAAACGGAAATGGCAGCGGTGAGCCCCTCCCTTATGTCATCGCCGGAAGGCTGAACCCCACCGTTCTTCAAAAGCCCGGTTTTTGTTGCGTAGCTGTTGACTGCGCGCGTTAGCCCAGCCCTTAACCCTATTACGTGGGTTCCACCGTCTTTTGTAAAGATGTTATTGGCGTAGCTAAGTATGTATTCCTTATAGCCATCAGTCCATTGGAGGGCAAACTCAACTCTAACATCATTTGCTACTTTGACGAAGTGGATTGGGCGATGTAACGGGGTTCTCTGTTTGGTTAGGTGCTGAACGAATTCTCTTAGCCCTCCCTTGAACTTAAAGGTATCATCCGTCCCCGTGCTTTCATCTTTAAGGGTAATGGATAGACCCGCGTTCAAAAACGCAAGCTCCTTCAGGCGGTCCTCTATCACCGTGTGCTTGAATTCAGTGGTATCAAATATCTGCGGGTCAGGCCATAGTCTCACGAACGTTCCCCGCTTCCTCGGCGCATTTCCCTTTTCAGAAAGAGGCTCAACCAGCTTGCCCCTTTCACAAGCTAGGGCGTATACCTTCCCATCTCGGTATGTCTCCACCTCAAATCGCTCTGAAAGGGCGTTAACGACAGATGAGCCCACGCCGTGGAGGCCCCCGCTCACCTTGTAGGCACCGGAGCCAAATTTCGCCCCAGCGTGGAGAGTTAGGAAAATAACTTCCGCCGCGTGCATCCCCTCGGTTTCCATAAACTCTACTGGAACCCCGCGACCGTTATCCAAAACAGATACACTTCCGTCTTTGTGGAGGGTAACCACAATAGAAGTGCAATGACCTGCCATTGCCTCATCAATAGAGTTATCAACGATTTCCCAAACGAGATGGTGTAGACCACTTTCCGCAGTAGAACCAATGTACATCGCTGGACGCTGACGAACACCCTCAAGTCCCTTCAGCACCTGAATATGCCGCGCAGTGTATTCCTCACCCGTAAGCGCCTTTGGGGCTTCGGCTTCCACCTGATTGTCTGGGGTCTCCACTTCCCGTTCCTCGCCATCGCCAGGAAGTGCGTCAATGACCGGGGAGTCCTTTTCCTCGGTTCGCCTTTTGGAAATCTTCGCGGACTTTGCCATATTTAACTATACACATGTATAAAGTCTACCCCTTCCCCGAGCGGAAGCATTGTAGCATATTCGGGCTGAGATTCAAAGCTGAACGAAAGTGAAAATTGCCCACCGTTAAGGCAGAAGTGGGGGTTTACTCGTATCGGAACCTCTCACCTAGAAAGTATCTTCTTGCCAGCTCATTCTCTGCAACTTCCTGGGGAGTTCCCTGAACAAGCACCCTGCCATCCACTAGTATGTACGCGCGATCGCAGATGCGCAACGCTTCCCGCACGTTGTGGTCAGTGACCATAACTCCCAGTCCCTTCTCTCTAAGGGATACCACTATTTGCTGGAGACTTTCAATTGTTATAGGGTCAATGCCGGTAAACGGTTCGTCTAAGAGAATGAAGTCAGGATTGCCTGCCAGGGCACGTGCTACTTCCACCCTTCTCTTTTCACCCCCGGAAAGAACGTAGCACTTATGTCTACGAAGGTGTTTTATGTTGAACTCTTCTAGTAAACTTTCAATCCTTTCGTTCTGTTCTCTCTCGGGGATGCCGAGCGCCTCCCAAACCAGTCTAATGTTCTCCTCAACTGTAAGTTTTCGAAAAACGCTGGATTCCTGGGACAGGTATCCAATCCCCATCCTAGCGCGTTTGTAAATTGGGAGATGTGTTATGTCTCTTCCCTTGAGGTAAACCTTACCCCCATCCGGACGAACCAAACCTATCGCCATATAGAACGTAGTGGTCTTCCCCGCGCCGTTAGGACCCAAAAGCCCCACTATCTCTCCTTTTCTTACGTATACGGATACGTCGTTAACGACTCTCCGACCGCGGTAAATCTTAAGTGCGTGGCTTATCGTGAGTAGATTCCCATCTCCCAAGACGCTCGGGTGTTGCCCATACTCAATCGTTTGCTCTCCAACTACTTCCGACATATACAAAATTGCATTGTAACATAACGAATGTTATTCAACGACGGGGAGGTTACTCCATCCCTTGCAGGCGAACTAACCTGTAATACAAGCCCTTTTGGGCAACTAGTTCGTCGTGAGTGCCTGTTTCCACAATCCGTCCCTTCTCCAGGACAATTACTCTGTCAGCAATTCTAACGGTGGAAAGCCTGTGGGCAACCATTAAGGTGGTTCTTCCGTACATTAGCTTGTTCAAGGCATCCTGAACTATTGCCTCAGAGACCGAATCGAGGGCACTTGTCGCCTCGTCCAAGAGAAGTATCTTCGGGTCCTTTAGAATAGCGCGCGCAATGGCAATCCTCTGCCTTTCACCTCCTGAGAGAGTAACTCCTCGCTCACCTACGACCGTGTCGTAACCTTGATGCAATCTCATAATGAAATCATGGGCGTTCGCGGCTTTGGCAGATGCGATAATCTCCAGCTCGTGAGTCTCGTGCCTACCAAAGGCTATGTTTTCACGTATGGTACCGTGCACCAAAATAGTCTCCTGACTAACTAGTCCGATGTTCGCTCGAAGCGATCCGAGCGTAACTTCGCGTATGTCTTTTCCGTCAATAAGTATGCTCCCCGAGGTCGGCTCGTAGAACCTTGGGATTAGGTTTATTATCGTGGACTTCCCGGAACCGCTCTCTCCCACAATTGCCACTACCTCACCAGGATGAACGGTGAAGCTAAAGTCCCTGAGCACTTCTGCGTTGCCGCCGTAAGAAAAATTCACGTTTTTGAACTCAATTCTAGCCTCGGTAACATCAAGTTTAACCGCGCCGGGGGCATCCCTAATCTCCCTAGGGGTCTCAAGAATATCGAAAACCCGCTGAATCGCCGCCCTTGCGCCTTGAATAGTGACAACTACTCTGGAAAGCTTGTTTAGCGGGTTTGCAACAAATCCCGCCAGTCCTCCAATGGCGAATATGTCCCCTATGGTGCTTCTCTGGATAATGATCCAGATGCCTAGAATGGTGACGATGACGAGCGGAGCCAGAAACCCTATGAACTCAACAAGGGGCAAAAGAAACGAAGTGAGCCGTGCCGCCCTCAGATTCTCCGTAAGATGCCTTTGGTTGACCTCCAGAAACTTGCTTGAAACGTGAGCTTCCATATTGAAGGACTGAATCAACCTAATAACGTTCAAGCTCTCTGCGAGCACCGCGGTCAGATCGCCGTTTATTTTCTGAATCCGGTCATTCAGTCTCCTAAGTGAAGAACCTGCTATTCGCAATCCAATGGCGACCACCATGCTAACCCCAAGGACCACCAGCCCTATCCTGAAATTGAGGACGAAAAGGACTATGAGAGCTCCAAGCAGAATCACTGGTGCTGCAAAGAAGTCTTCAAGAGAACCGACAATAAAGTTTTGAAGTACTTGAACGTCACCAGTGAGCCTGGACATTAAGTCCCCAAGACGACTCTTATCAAAAAAGGAATAGGATAACTGCTGGAGGTGTTCAAAGAGGCGTTGGCGCAAATTAACCGTCACGGAATGCGCCACGAAACTGGAATAGTAAAGTCTTAATGATTGGGCAACTAACCTGAGCACGAGAACCAAAGTCAAAGCCACAAATCCCAAGACCACCAGCCCGAAATCCTGCCTTTCAATTATTGCTACATCTACCAGGTACTTGAAAATGATCGGTATTGAAAGCGTCGCAAGCGCGAAAAGGAGTGCGCTGATTAGAGCTATAAAAATTTGATTCTTATGTTCCGCAACTAAGGGACGGACTTTCCTGAACTCCCAAGAGAAACCTGAAGACCTTGCCCTCCCTGTTGAAGATTGCGGCATCGCGTTAATACAATATTTAACCCAAGTTATTTTATCAGAAGACCATGAAGCCCCTACGAAGAGGCTTTACTTCAAAAATCGGGGTGTAACCCGCCCTTAAGGGAATAGGTAGTGAAGCATTCTTGGGAAAGGTATGCTCTCGCGAATGTGTTGAAGCCCACAAACCCAGGCAACAACCCTTTCAAGTCCTATACCGAAGCCTGAGTGAGGAACGGTGCCGAAACGTCTGAGATCCAGATACCACTGAATCGCCTCCTCCTGGAGTCTCCATTCTTTAATCTTTCCTCTCAGCACTTCAAGATCGTCCTCGCGTTGACTTCCACCTATGATTTCTCCGTACCCCTCTGGCGCAAGTAGGTCGGCAGCTAGAACTGTTCCCTGCTGATTAGGGTCTTCCTTCATATAAAATGCCTTGGTCTGAACAGGGAAGTTGGTTACGAACAAGGGTTTTTCGTAAGCTCGCGAGAGGAAAGTCTCCTCTGGAGCCCCAAAATCGTCACCAAGATGGAAGGGAGAATCTCTCCCTTCCATCTCCGCATTAATCTTTTCAACAGCAACTTTGTAGGTAATTCTAGGGAATGGAGAACTTATTCTCTCCAGAGGTTCAGTATCACGTCCAAGAACTCCGAGCTCCTTCTTGCAGTGGGAGAGTACATATTCAAGGGTGGAGACAACCAATTCTTCTTGAAATCTCAAGTTCTCTTCGTGCTCAAGGAAAGCTGCCTCCATTTCAAGCATCCAAAACTCCAATAGGTGCCTTCTTGTCTTGCTTTTCTCTGCCCGAAAAGTGGGCCCAAAGCAGTACACCCTTCCAAGAGAAAATATAGTGGCTTCATTGTAAAGCTGGCCACTCTGGGTCAAGTACGCGGTATCACCGTGGTAATCAACCGGAAACAGCGTGGTTGTACCCTCGCAGGACGTTCCAGTAAAGATGGGTGCGTCAACTCGGTAAAACTTTCTTTCGTAGAAGAAATCAGTCCAATGCTTTTGAATCTCACTTCTAACTTTGAGGATTGCGTTCTGTCTTCGTGACCGAATCCACAGATGACGATGGCTCATCAGGAATTCTATTCCGTGCTCCTTCTTAGTGATCGGATAATCCTGGACAGCTTGGATGACTGACATATCCGAAACCTGTAACTCGTAACCGCCCGGGCTTCTGGCATCCTTCTTGACTTCTCCCGTAACCACAATCGCAGATTCAAGACCAAGCTCCTCGTAGGAGCGAAACTTATCCTCTCCAACTACCTCCTCCGAGATAACGCACTGAACCTCTTCGGAACCGTCCCTAAGAATTATGAACAGAAGTCCCTTGCCAGAGCGCTTGTTTCTAACCCATCCCCTCAGGCGAACGGAACAACCTTCATAATTCGGTAAATCCCGCACCAGACATTCCTGAATAGAATCAGCCATAGACTTGACCAGTGGAGTTTATCAGTTTAGAGCATACAATCAGCAAGATTCAATTAGGATTAAGCATAGATGTGGTACAGGAGAGCTCCTAAAAAGGGTCCTCAAAGGGAAGTATGAGCCTGGCAATCCGGCTCAAATCATCATCGTTGTAATAGCTTATTTCCATTCTACCGCCCTTCTTACCCGGATATATACGTACCCGCGTGTTGAGAAACTTTTCAATTTGCAGAGATAGCTCCAAATGTTTAGGGTTTATGGCGGTCTTTCTTGGCTTTGCAGAAACTACTTCTCCCCCTGAAAGATTCCTCGCTAGTCCCTCAATTTGCCTGACGGATAGACCGTCTTCTAATACCTTGTCGGTTACGTCAGCCAGATGCTCCTTGGGGACAGACAGAAGGGCGATCGCCTGTCCGCGTGAGATTCTTCCGCGCCTAACTTCATCCTGCACAAAGCTAGGAAGATTCAACAAACGGAGCGTGTTAGTGACGTATACGCGGCTCCTCCCTACCGAATCCGCTAACTTCTGGTGAGTGAAACCAAACTCCGAACTCAATCGCCTGTATCCTTCTCCTTCGTCTATCGGATTCAAGTCCTCACGCTGCAAATTCTCAATAAGAGAGAATACCAGCGCCTCTTCATCGGTGAGCCGAACAACTATTGCTGGCACTGTAAGTAATCCCGCCCGCCTTGCCGCCAGAAACCTCCTGTGACCCGCCACCAGCTGATAGACGCCATTCTCAATTGGACGGACAATCACCGGCTCAAGCAATCCAAACTCTTTGATGGAACTCGCAAGCGACGAGATTGATTCTTCAGACAATGTCTGCCTAGGCTGGTAAGGGCTCGTCACAATCTCATCTAAACTTACTTCGGTGAAAGACTTTTCTGACCCAACATCCTTTACGGGAATACCTATGCTAGGCAGGCTTTCTACAAGCGATGAAAACCCGCGACCAAGGCCTTTTTTCTTTCCCATAGATCAATTCTACCAGAGACATTCTCTCCTAGATTTAGAAATCACAACTTCGGGTAAAGAAAGGGGGATAGAGCGTGCCTTCATTCAGGGCGATTATCTACGCTGATTAGGCGCGTTGCGCCCAATAAAAGGAGGTCACTCTTGTCAGAGGCTTTGGAACTTGGCACAAGCTTTGAATGCGTTTACTGCGGAAAACCTGCTCAGATACCGGATCAAGTTTATCCTTGGATTTACTACTGCGAAGCCTGCTTTGAGAGGAAACAGTTGCACGTGGATAGAATTGAGGACGGCTTCAGCGAAGATGATCCAACAACCCATTAAATCCACCTGCGTTCTCAACAAACCACAGGCTTGGACGTATGGCGAGACGTAGCTCAACCTAGGCGAGCCCGCAAACTCTTGGATATCAACTAGACTAAAGGCTTAAAATCTGAGACGTGAAGTTTGATGTTAAGAGGAACTAAATTAACTGGGAAAAATGCGGTAATCATAGGTGGGACCTCCAGAATAGGATCAGCTATCGTGAGCTACTTATTGGACAGAGGTGCCAGGATTGTAGTGACGGGGAGAAAACCCGCAGGCGCCTACAAAAACGCAAGAAAGGACACACTACGGGTCGCTTACGTAGAGCTGGAACTTGAAGAAAAGGTAGATTTAGTCAAAGTGGAATCTTCAGTAGCTAACTTCCTGGAAAGCAAAGTTCATATACTCGTTTACTTGGTTGGCCCGGTACTGTACAAGAGCCTACATAAAACTTCCGTCCAGGAATTTGAATACTTGTTGAAGACTAACGTAGTTGGTTTTCAGGATGCGGTGTGTAAACTTCAGAAATTCTTTCCTAGAAACGACTACGCGAGAATAATAGCCTTTGCGTGCGCGGGGGCGGATAATTTGAGCGCCAAGAGACTAATGCCCGCCTACTTTGCGGCCAAGACCGCACTAGTTTCCCTCGTGAAATCGTACTCTGTTGAGTTGGCTCCTTTCGGAATAACCGTCAACGCCATCGCACCGGGTTGGATAGAGAGCGGAGGAGAGAGGCTCAAGAATATTATTCCGAAGATACCCTCTGGAAGAACAGGAACTATCGCCGAGTTGGTTAACGCTGTTGGCTTCTTGCTTGAGCCAGATAGCAAATACGTAACGGGAACTGTTATTACTGTAAGCGGTGGCTATAGTGTGTAAGAACGAGGAAACACCGCTCCGACATAAACAGAGGTCTTGAGCACGTAAACGGTAGGCCCAGTTACCTGCTAATTTCTGGTCTTATGAGCCCTCGCAAGACCCCCTGAATTTCAACATTAGGAAGAATCATATCCGGATACGCTTCATTGGCTGCGCGAAGTATCACCCTGTTACCCTCACGGTAGTAGAACTTTACAGTCGCCTCATTCTCCACTAGGGCTACCACGATGGAGCCAGGCTCCGCGTTTCTTTGGTACCTAAAGATCCCAATATCGCCGTCAAGAATACCGGCGTCCCTCATTGAGTCACCGATTATCTTGAGGGCAAAAAAGCGATAGCTTTTCCTCTCCCACGCCTCCAATCTAAAGTCCGTATAGCCTTCAATGTTCTCTTCTGCCCAGATGGGTTCCCCTGCAGCAATCCTACCCACAATGGGGATCCGCCGTGAATCCTGGGGTTTCAAAAGTTCAAGCCCATCGTCGGTAATCGTAATTGAGCGGGAAAGCTTTGGCGTCCGCGAAATTAATCCGTGCCTCTCCAGCGCAAGAATATGGTCATACGCACCTTTAACGCTACAGGAATGGAGCCCAGCGATATCCCTTACCGAGGGCGGATAGCCGTATTGATCCAGGTAACGATGTATATACTTCAGGATCTCTCTTTGCCTTTTTGTAGGTCGTTTAGCCACGAACCATTATACTACACGTCTGTTTAAACCTGTCAAGTCCAATCTTATCTCTGATATAATTCGGTTTTATGATAAAAGGAGCCTTTAGGCGCAAACTTAGTCCCATTGCGGATGACCGCGGATTTCTAGTGGAACTTCTTCGCGCGGACTGGGAGAATTTTATGGGATTTGGACAAGTCTACTTAACAACAGCACTGCCAGGAATCGTTAAGGCTTGGCACTTCCACAGGTTCCAAACGGACAATTTTTGCGTTATCAGAGGTAGAGCCAAAATAGCCCTACACGATGCGAGAGAAGATTCACCAACGAGGGGCGAAACTGAGGAGTTCATCGTGGGCGGAGATGAGTGGGTTCTGATTACTATTCCACCTATGGTTTATCACGGTTTCAAGAATATTGGAGCAGAGGAGGTTTTTCTGATTAATGTGCCCAATCGGTTGTACGACTATGGTCAGCCTGACGAATACAGAATCTCACCCAACGACCCAAGAATATCCTATGAGTGGTAGGAAGTCTTTGTGAAAGAAGGAAACGTTACCGAACCGACGAAACTAGAATACGCTCAGCGTTTGCTGGAACTACATGGCGCGGTTGCCGGTTGTGAAACTTTTGAACAGCTTGGCTTAACGCTCGGGCAGGAACTTTCTGCGACAATTCCTGGGTTCTCGCTCTTTAGGTTCCCTGTCCTGGAAGGGCAATTAGGACAGAAGTACTTACTAGCAGGGGAAGATCAAGAGTACTACAGCCGCGACGCGGAGATTCTATCCACACTCGTAGTGACTTGGGGAAGCAAGGTTATGACAAAGAAGAAGGCATCACTCTTTAGGCTGGACGAAGTGGAAGAGACTCAGCGGTTGTCCAAGGACGTTCTGAGGAGCTTAAATGCTTTGAGTATTCATCCTTTGATTGATAGTACTTCTGAAGTAATTGAGATAATATGTTTTTTTCTCCCTCCAACTATTGAAGTTACGCCAGAGCTTCAAGAGTACCTTCACAAGGTAGCCCAAATTCTATCACCGGTAGTAGCCACCATTAAACTACGAAGGGCGTATGAGGAAAGCCTGGAGCGCTCAGAAGCTTTGATGCAGGTTTCGCAGATCATCAGCGCCAAGCTTGAACTTAGAGAGCTTCTAACGGTTCTTGCGCGCCAATGTTCCTGGTTACTAAGGGCGGACAGAACCACGGTCTGGCTTTACGACGAGGACAATGAAGAGATCTGGACCATTGTCGGCGAGGGACTAAGGGATCAGATAAGAATGCCATTAGGTGTTGGAATTGCTGGGAATGTGGCAAAGACCTTGCAGACATTGAATATTGCGGATCCTTATTCCCACCCTCTCTTCAATCCTGACGTAGATAAGAGAACTGGCTATAAGACGAAGAGCATCCTATGTATGCCTCTTCTCAACAAGAGAGGGGAGTTGATAGGCGTATATCAGGTGCTGAACAAGCTTGACCACACACACTTCACTAGAGCTGACGAGGAACTACTAGCGGCACTTTCTGGAAGTGCTTCAGTTGCAATTGAGAACGCACGACTATACGAGGATCAAAAGAAACAGTTCAACAGTTTCATTGAGGTCCTTGCAACGAGCGTTGACGCAAAGGACCCGACGACCTACGACCATTCCAAGATGGTCACAGGTATTTCCGTCGCACTGGCGAAGGAAATGGGATTCCCTCCGCAGAGGGTTGAGTTCATCAGAGTGGCGGCTGTGCTACACGACTATGGGAAGATTGCGGTTCCGGATGCAATACTCTGCAAACCCGGCAAACTGGATAAAGAAGAGTTTAAAACTATGAAAAGCCATGTTTCTGAAACAATTGAGATACTCTCAAAAGTCTACTTTTCTAAGGAGATGAGAGACGTTCCGAGAATCGGCGGTATGCATCATGAAAGGCTGGACGGAACCGGCTACCCCTTGGGACTAAAGGATGAGGAGATTCCACTAGAAGGAAGAATTATGGCGGTCGCGGATATCTTTCACGCTATGATGCAGGAGAGACCATATAAAAGGGGATTGTCAACGCAGGAAGCACTGGCTGAATGTAAGAAGCTCACCGCTCCGCACATTGGAAGGTTTGGAGACCCGGAGGGGGTTCACCTGGATGCTCAGGTTGTCTCCGCGCTTGAGAAGATCCTGGAACGCGTGAACTATAGCCCAAGTTATTTCCTTAAAGAATCTGGCTGGTCGGAGATAAGCTCCGAGGAACTAATAAGACGTTAATCATTTTGGACAATCTGGGGCAATTGTGAATAACCTGATAATACATTTCTTAGGTGGGAGACTAATAGGATTCAGATGCCGGAAAGATCTTTAATCCTGCTGAAACCCGACGCTGTTCTGAGGGGGCTAGTGGGGGACATAATAGCGAGATTCGAACGAAAAGGAATCAAGATTACGGCGCTCAAGATGATCCAAATCAGCCAGGAGCTCGCGGAGAAGCATTACGCGGTTCACAAGGATAAACCCTTTTTCAGGGAGTTGGTTCAGTTCATCACTTCCGGACCAGTGGTTGCTATGGTGCTTGAGGGGAACTCGGTGATCAGAGAAGTGAGAAAGATCGTCGGAGCAACCTCTCCGCTTGATGCTGAACCCGGAACAATCCGCGCAGACTTTGGCCTTGACGTAACGCGAAACCTGGTTCATGCAAGTGACAGCGAGGAAACCGCTAAAGAGGAAATTGCTAATTTTTTCACGGAGAACGAGCTACTGCCTTACCAAAAGGGCAGTGAGGAGGAGCGGACGGACGGGGGTTAAACGGATGCGCCCACAGAGCTTCCTTGGAGCTATTGCGCTATTACCCCTTTTCTTCTTTTACGTTATCCTGCCTTCTAAGGCCTTCGCGGTAAGCACAGTTTCCCCGTCTGGCTTTCACTTCTTGCTCCGCGTTGAGAACAGTAAAGACGGGAAGATCATTCTCGTGGATCTGTCTGTCGGAAAGGAGGATAAGTCCAATACTTTCGTTCTTGGAAGGGTGCTACGACCCGCCACAACGATAAGAACACAGAGCTTCAGGGCGTCACTCTATGGGGAACGTAGCGTCGTCGTCGCGTCCGCGGTAAACGCCATCCATATAAAGTTATACTCTCAATCTCACCTCGGCAAGGGAGTATCGCTAAGCATCTATCCCGAGGAGCTCTTCGGAAAAGGCTTCAAGGGCGCCCCCGAAAGACTTCTGGACTACGTAATTTACACTGATATCCCAGCGGGGCGATACTTATTCGGGGGCAGTTTTTCGCCTATCCCCGGTAGCAAGGTAACTCTCGTTAGAAACGGAACTAGTATGTCCCTTGGTTTCGGCTTTGAACCTAGAGATAAGGACGCTCTTGAGATTGAGATGGTTAGTCCTGATGACCCGATAAGCCGATTTATCTTTGAAAACAAGAAACGCGGAAAGGTTATTGCTGAACGGGTGCGTGGAATAAGAGAGGTTGTCGCCTTCGTTGAAAAACCGCTATCCGGAGTAGGCAGGTTTGGAGGCACAGAACTAACTCCGCCTGGCGCGGTAAGAGCGGTGCATTCCGCGGTGATTGATATTTCAACTAGCAAAAGAGGAGAACCAGGAGGCTTTCAGATAACTCCTGCATCGCACACCGTTTCAGGGGAACTGATGAGAGCCAATATTAGACCACAGTATATGCTGATTGGACCTGTCCGCAATGGTAGGATAGAATCAACTCCGCCACTTTTTAGAGATTACCTTTTCCCCAGAATTAGCGGTATGACCGAACCACCGCTTGTTAATCTAAAAGGGGAGAGAGTAGCTGTGGCAGAGATTAACCGTTTGCCGAGAATAAGAGTCCTTGGCGACTTCGGGACGGGGCTTAGCGAACTACCCGTCGCATCTGGCAGGAACGACAACGCCCTCATAGGGCTGAGGACTCTGGTTCTGGAACTCTTCCCCTAACCTTGTCCTCAAGCGCGTTACCCTATCCTGATCACGTAGCCAGCCACAAATTACTCCACCGCCTGAATGCACGGACATCGGGGTTAGCCGATGAGACCGCGGAAGCCATTTACTTGAGCCTTGCCAAAACTCTTGCCTCACAACCCCTTGAGCTTTTCCTCAACAGCGCGAACCTTAGCATCCATTCTTGGACCCACTCTATCAAATCGGTCGTCAATGGAGATTTTGGTTGAGAGCCTCATATACCCCGCGCCCTTTAGCTCTTCGTGAATCCGACCGATCAGGTTGAATATCTCGTAAAGGTCACCCTCAAGTGTGGTTGTCATAGGATTAAGTCGGTTGGGCAGTCCGCTATCAGCAATCAACTTCTGGGCAATGGCTACCGCATCACTCACGCTAGTGGTACCTGTCCCTATTGGAATTATGGAGAAATCAACGATTGCCATTACTACTCCTCCTTTTCCGTTTAGTTAGGCCAACCCCATTCTACAACAACCGCGGGTCGCGTCGGCGATGGAAGAATCTGCTACCGATCCCAGACGCAAGCGAGAGACGGTCCCACGCATTTACAGGAGCCCCCTCATACATCAAAGCCCGGACTAAGCCTTAGCACGCAACGCCAATAGAACTTTTGGCTAAAGGAGAATCTTCTTCTATACCTTTGTGGTTTTGGCACTGAGTGTTGGCGCAAAACTTATCAAGCTTACCACCCTTGCGTCTCTCCGCCAAGAAGTAACCACAGAGCGGGCATTTCTCAATGGTCGGATGACCGAACAGGACGAAATCACAAGACGTGGTCTGATCTTTCGTGTTTTTCTCGCAGACGTAAAAAACCCTGCGGTTCTTCGCCCTTCGTTTAAGGAGCTTGGAGCCACACTTGGGACATTTCCTTTGCGCCTCCGCTACGTACTTACAATGCGGGTATGTGGAGCAAGAAACGAACTGAACCCCCCAACGGTTACGAAGAGCAACAAGCGGTGCGCCGCAATCTGGGCATTTTTCATCTATCTCCTGAACCTCGTTGTTTTTCTTCACGTATCTACAGACGGGAAAGTTGGAGCACGCCACGAACTTGCCATATCTGCCGTAGCGAAGAACCAGGCTTGCCCCGCATTCCGGGCATAATTCCGAAAGCGTTTCAGGTTCAGCCTTGTAGCGGACCTTGTCCTTCAGTGCCTTTTCAATTTTCTCCTCTAACGGAAAATAGATTTCGCCCACCAGCTTCTTCCATTCCTCTTTCCCTTCCTCGACCTCATCTAGTCCCTCTTCTACCCTTGCGGTAAACTTCACGTCTACAATTTCGGGGAAATAATCCTCTAACAGTTTATTAGTCACGAAAGCCCACTCAGTTGGTCGCAAGCTCCTTTGCTCCCTCGCGACATAGCCTCTACGGATAATTGTATCTATGATTGGCGCGTAAGTTGAGGGCCTACCTATCCCGTGTTCCTCCAGGGCTTTTATAAGAGTTGCCTCGGTGTACCTTGGTGGGGGTTTAGTGAAGTGTTGCTCCGTCTTCACACTGATCAGTTTTGCCAAAGTCCCTGCCACAACACTCATAACGATATCAAAGTTCTTTTCATTTTCCAGGTCACCCTCATCCGCGTCGCCTTCTGCCTTTTCCGCCGATTCTAATACCCTGGTGAATCCGTCAAACAGCATTGAACGGTAGCTCCGACGAAACACCGCAGTTTCATCGCCCTTACCTCCTTCAACGGTAATCGTTCTTTGGTTGAAAACCGCATCCGCCATCTGTGAAGCTAGGAATCTCCTGTAAATTAGGTCATACAACTTCCAAGAATCTTCGCCTATCCTTCCCTTAATTGATTGCGGAGAGATATTCAAATCCGTCGGCCTAATAGCCTCGTGCGCCTCTTGCGCGGATGGTCTGGACCTGTAGCTTCTAGTGGTTAAGGGTAGATACCGCGTCCCATAGTTCTTGCCGATATAGTCCCTTGCTTTTGCAGCGAACTCGTCTGAAACACGAACGGAATCTGTTCGCATATAGGTGATTAACCCCATCCGTTCACCGTTCATATCGACCCCTTCATATAGACCCTGGGCGATTCTCATAGTCCTGCTGCTGGCAAAACCCAGCTTTCTGAATGCCTCCTGCTGAAGGGAAGCTGTAATGAACGGGGGGGGAGGAACCCGTCGCACCTCTTTATCCTCAACCTTTGATACGGAGTACTTAAGTTTATGAAGAGTGCTCTCAATCCTTAACGCATCGTCCTTAGACGAAACAACCATACCGTTGTCAGATTTCTGAGCGCTTGGGCGTAGTATCTTCTTTCCACCGAATTCTACAAGCTCCGCGCTAAAGGAGGAATTGGAGGACTCGAAGTTACCAACTATTAGCCAGTACTCTTGAGCGGTGAAGGATTTAACCTCTTCTTCTCGCTCGCACACCATTCTAACAGCGACCGATTGCACCCTACCTGCAGAAAGACCACGTTTGACCTTCTTCCAAAGAACAGGTGACAGACCGTAACCCACTAAGCGGTCAAGGATTCTTCTGGCGAGCTGGGATTCCACCCTCAGTTGGTTGATCTCCCTTGGACGGCTAAGGGCTTCCAAGACTTTATCTCTGGTAACCTCGTGAAATTCGATTCGCCATACTTTTGTTCTAAGAATCTCCTGAAGATGCCACGCTATAGCCTCACCTTCTCGGTCAGGATCAGTTGCAAGGATAATCTCTTCCGACCCGGACGCTCGTTCCTTTAGCTTTCGAATTACTTGCTTCTTGGACGCTATCTGGACAAATATTGGCCGAAAACCTTTATTCACATCAACGCCGAGCTTTTTTTCTGGCAGGTCGCGAACGTGCCCCTGGCTGGACATAACTTGGTAACCGTTTCCCAAATACCTTTGCAGGGTGCGCGCCTTCGCGGGCGATTCAACAATAATCAGTTTTCCCCCCACATTTGCGGATCCTTTCACTTCTTAGACCACATCCTATAAACGTTGATAGAAACCGCCGGGCAGAGATTTAACCAGACCCTTGATTTCAAGAAGGGTAAGTCTCGCAGAAAGTTCAGCTATTGATAGCTTTAGCTTTCTTGCCAGGTTATTAATGTGAATTGCTTCTTCGTAACTAATCTCATCTAGGAGCGTAATTTCCTCATCAGCAAGTTTCGGCTGGGGCGGATGCGCAACATCCCTAACCTCTATGTCCTTCTGAACCTTCGGTTTTACAGAATGAGACTTCACCTTTTCTGTTTTCTCGGAGGGAATCGCGCCGGGAGCACCCTCATTCACCAGCGGAATCGCACGCGTCTCTTCGCGAAACAACCTTTCTTGTAGTTTTTCCCTTTGATCTCTCAAAAGTTCAAACTTGGATACCCCGAACTCCGTAACTATATCGTCCACATCTTCAACTAGTTTTGCTCCTTGCTTGATTAGTTTATGGCATCCCTTGAATGAGTAGCTCTTGATGCTACCTGGGACGGCAAAGACCAGCCTATTCTGGTCACTGGCGCAATCCGCGGTAATCAACGCCCCACTATTGATAGGAGCCTCCACAACAACCACTGCCCTAGAGAGACCCGATATTATTCTATTTCTGCTCGGAAAATTCTCACGCAGTGGTGGGCTTCCAGGCGGTTTCTCACTAACCAGTAGCCCCTTTTCGCAAATTTGCATGTAAAGGGCTTCATGCTCCTCGGGATAAATGACATCAACACCGTTACCTAGTACCGCAATCGTCTGGCCCCCGCCTTCAAGGGCTCCTTCGTGCGCGGATCCATCAATACCTAACGCCATTCCAGATACGACTACCAACCCCAAATCAACTAAGTCTCTTGCGAGCCTCCGGGCGGATTCTCTTCCGTACTCGCTAGCCTTTCGTGTACCAACGATTGCTACCTTATCCGGAACTAGGCAGGAAATGTCGCCTTTCACATAGAGGACCGGCGGAGGAGAGCTTGTTTCCATAAGGAGCTCAGGAAACTCGGGCGAATCGATCACCAGCACCTCAATCCCTTTATTCTTAAGCTCCTGGGAAAACTCTTCCACGTCAAAGCGAGACCTGTGCTCAGAGAACCTGTCCTTTAATCCGCCGGTAACCCCGGGTAAGTCCAACCACTCTACTGGGTCCGCATTCCATGCAGAGCTGTAAGAAGCAAAATGAGTTTTCAGATCAAACAGGAGTCTTGCTCCAACGCCGGCGACCTGGGTTAGCGCTGAGGCATAAACTTGTTCACTTACGCTTGTCATAACCTGGTTTTCTTTTACCCGGTTTCAAGATTTGAAAATGATAGCTAAAACTCTGGCTGAAATTTAAATCTTACAAACAATCATATTCCATAGGAGATCCGTCAGGCTCAACCCTCAATATCTGGAACGATTTAGGAGAAGGCTTCACGGAACCACTTGAGGGTTACGGCGAGCCCTTCCCTGAGGGAGTAGCGCGGTCTAAACCCCAGTACTTTACTCGCCAATTCAACGTCTGCGAGAGTATGACGCAAGTCCCCCGGCCTCATTGGCGCAAAGGCAGGTGACGCATTAACACTGAGAATCTCCGCCATGACTTCCAGTAAATCACGAATACTCACTGCCACGCCACTACCAACGTTGATTGACAAGCCCACTGCTGAATCCTTCTCGCACGCTAACAGGCTTGCGTCCACGACATCTTCCACATAAATGAAATCTCTGGTCTGCAATCCGTCTCCATGAATCTCAGGAGTATTACCCGACAACAAGGCAGTCGCAAAAGCTGGAATGACGCTGGCGTAAACTGAACCGGGCTCCTGCCTCGGACCATAAACATTGAAGTACCTGAGTGAGACCGTTGGCAATCCGTAAACCTTGAAAAAACTAAGGCAGTAAAGTTCCTGCACGTACTTTGATACACCATAGGGAGTGATCGGTTTCAATTGCATAACTTCCTTAAAGGGTACGCCCACAGTCTCCCCGTACGCGGAGCTACTACCGGCGCACACGAATTTTTCTATACCTGTCTCCCTCGCACATAGAAGAAGATTAAGTGTCCCCATAACGTTCACCTCGTTGGTTCGAAGGGGTTCCTCAACCGATTGCGGGGAACTACTTAATGCCGCTAGGTGGAGGACGAAGCTAACTTCCTTGATCGCCTTCCTGCAAACCTCTATGTCGCATACGGAACCTTCTACGAAATCGATATCCGAGAGTACTGAACTGAGATTATCCAGTTTCCCAGTTGAAAGGTCATCCAAGACGCGGACGGTGTTCCCGTCCCTGACAAGTCTCTCAACGAGATGGGAACCAATAAACCCTGCTCCACCGGTAACAAGAAACCTAGCCATTAGCAAAAATATGGGAGCTTAATTTACCCTTGCGCATTATATCACCGCAACCGAATACCGCCATACTGAGAAGCGAAATAAGAGCTTCGCGAAGGGAATCCCCCAGGTTTATCCGAGAGCATTGAGATATAATTCACAACTGGAGCGCATAAGATGATTTTCGGTGTACCAAAAGAAGTGATGCCCAACGAACACAGGATAGGGCTGACCCCGATTGGAGCGAAACTGGTAATTTCCCTTGGGCAGGAAGTGATCTTTGAGGCAGGTTGTGGGGCGGACGCAGGATTCTCGGATGAGGAATACAAGGATTCTGGGGCGAAAGTTACGTATTCAAGGGAGGAACTATTCCACCGAGCAGACTTCATTCTGAAGATAAAGAACCCTGTTCCAGAGGAATATCCTCTCATCCCTCAGAGAAAAATTGTAGGAGCATTTGCCCACCTCCTGCTTGCCCCGATTGCTCTTATAGATATCTACGTGGAGAGAAAAGTGACCGCTTTCTGTTATGAAGAAGCAACTGAAAACGGGATTGGACCGCTTCTCGTTCAAGCAAGCGAAATTGCTGGGAGAATGATGCCCCAAGTGGCAGGCAAGTATCTGGAAACTGAATCTGGAGGGAGGGGAAAACTCCTTATGGGCATTTCCGGGGTCCCGGCGGCAACCGTAACGATCATTGGAGCTGGGGTTTTCGGCTACCACGCCGCGGTTTCTTTTCATAAACTCGGAGTGAACGTGATTGTTCTGGACAAGAATCTAGAGAGATTAAGGCAGGTTGACAGAGATTTCCAGGGAAACATAGACACTATGGTTAGTAATGAGAGCAACATTAGGAAAGTGCTTAGCTTCTCCGACGTAGTGATAACAGCTGCGCACATCCCCGGCCAGCTTGCGCCTAAGCTCATTACGAGGGAGATGCTGAAGTTGATGACGCCCAAGTCCCTGATAATAGATGCAGCCATTGATCAGGGTGGCAATTGCGAAACAAGTAGGCCGACTACGCTAAAGGACCCAACCTACACGTTAGATGGAATCATCCATTACTGCGTGCCGAACCTAACGAGTAATGTCGCGAGAACTGCCAGCAGGGCGCACACCAACGCGCTAATTCCTATCTTGTCCAGATTCATCGCTTTTGGTAATTTTGACCAGGCCACTAAAGAGAGCGAGCTGTTTGAGACGGGAACCTACATTAAGGACGGAGAAATCCTAAAGGAGCCCCTTGCCGAAGTCTACCGTTCAAAGAAGCTATCACTTGATTCATCCCGGAGAGCGCATTAGTTTGGAAACATGGCTACAGAAGTTCGCTGCTAAGGTAACCACAGCAGAAGAAGCGGTGAGGCTCATAAAGAGTGGGTGTCGCGTCTATATACATCCTGGAGCGGCAACACCCCAAGTTCTGGTTGACGCGCTAGAAACGATCAGGGAGCAGGTTGAGAACGTAGAAATAGTGCACATCCTTACCTTCGGCGACGCCCCATACGCGGAATCTAGTGCGGGAAGGAGCTTCCGTCACAACGCGTTCTTCGCAGGTGGAAACGTGAGGGATGCGATAAATGAAGGTAGAGCGGATTGGACGCCAATTTTCCTATCCGAGATACCGCGCCTTTTTTACGAGGGATATATGAAGATAGATGTCGCACTGGTTCAGCTTTCCCCACCTGATGAGCACGGTTTTTGCAGCCTGGGCGTTGGCACTGAAATAACATTAGCAGCCTGTAGAACAGCAAAAGCCATAGTCGCTGAAATCAATCCTAGAATGCCAAGAGTTCTTGGAGATAACTTCATTCACATTAGTAAGATTACGGCAATAGTTGAAGTTGATCACGATCTTTATGAGTATCATACTGGAGATATTGATGAAGTTTCAAGGACTATTGGGAAGCAAATTTCCGAACTAATAGAAGACGGAAGCACTCTGCAAATGGGCATAGGAGCCATACCCGATGCGGTCCTCCACTTTCTGAAGGAAAAGAAGGATATAGGAGTACACACCGAGATGTTTTCCGATGGCGCGTTGGAGCTTATGGAACTAGGGGTTATCAACGGGGAAAAGAAATCACTCCATAGGGGAAAAGCGATCTGCACCTTTTTGATGGGAAGTAGAAGGCTCTACGACTTCGTGGACAATAACCCATTTATTGAATCTCATCCTGTTGAATACGTCAATGACCCGTTTATAATAGCGCAGAACGACAGGATGGTAGCCATAAACTCCGCCCTTTCAATTGATCTAACGGGCCAGGTAAACGCGGATTCTATTGGGCACAACATATACTCCGGCTTCGGAGGTCAGCTTGATTTCATCCGCGGAGCTGCGAGAAGCAAAGGCGGAGTACCAGTGGTAGCTTTTCCATCGACTGCGAAGGGCGGAACGGTTTCTAGGATCGTAGGAGATCTTTTGCCAGGTTCGGGGGTCGTGGATACTAGAGCGGACGTTAGATGGGTTGTAACGGAATACGGAAAGGTTAATCTATTTGGGATGACGCGTAGACAGCGGGCAAAGGCTCTAATAGAGCTTGCGCATCCAAGGTTTAGAAACGAGCTTTACGAATTCGCGGAGAAGCAACGCTACATCTAAGAAGTGTATCGTCTCGGCGGGTGGGCCGCAGTTCCTCCACCGCGAACCGACCCCTAGAACTCTGGCTTCCAGTTCAGCGGGCAAGGTCCGCCACTCTGCAACGCTTGAAGCAGGCGTTTGACCTCTTCCGTGGAGCGTCCGAAGAATGGCTCCTGAACTACCTGGTAACGGACCTTCCCCTCCGGGTCAAGGATAAAAAGTCCGCGATAAGCCAGTCCGTCTTTTTCCGAGAACACTTCGTAAGATTTTGAAACTGCTCCGTCCCTGTCTGATAGCAAGGGATACTTAAAATCACCTATCTCCTGCACCCAGCCATTAAGAGTTTCTAGGTCGTCAACGCTTATTCCCACAACTTTCGTTCTAAGCCTGGAAAATTCCTCGAATTGCTCGTTAAATCCAACGACCTCGCTTTGGCAAACGCTAGTTCTTGCCTTTGGGTAAAAAAAGATGATAGCCCAGCCTCCCTTCAAGTTCTCAAGTGAAAATTCCCCAGTCGTTCCCGGAAGAGAAAAGCTTGGAGCTTCTTTTCCAACCATTAATGCCATATTGAGTATTCCTCCTCTAAATTAGTTTCTCAAAGATTCAGGAATAAGGTAATAGGTTATTACCCTGAACGTCCAGACATAACTTACACCTCAAAGAACGCCCTACCAGCTCCAGTTAAGCTAAGATAATGTGAGGAGCACGAAATGGTTTTACCCCTTGATTTGAGCAAAATCAAACTTAAACCCATAAGTCAGCGTGAAAACAAGGTGAAGGTTGACCTTTTCGGACGTTTACCCGGAAATACGAGTGAGTTCTCCAGTTTCCTTGACTCTCTACCAAACATTCTCAGGGCTAAGGACTTGAAAGAAGCCTGTGCAAGGTGGGTTTCCGCTAGGAATAGTGGAAAACTGATAATCTTGATGATGGGTGACGCCCTTATCAAGGTCGGACTCACCCCATATATTCAGGCACTTATTGAGGGCGGTTTCATATCGGCGATCGCGATGCAGGGCGCGGGAATAATCCACGACACGGAAATAGCCCTCATCGGCGAAACTAGCGAAGACGTAGCGACCACCCTAACTGATGGTAGCTTCGGAATGTGGAAGGAAACCGGGGATTTTATTAACTCCGCCATTAAAGAAGGAGTGGAAAAAGGACTGGGTATCGGAAGCGCTGTTGGGAAAAGGATATCGCAGCATAACCTGCCATTCAAAGGGTACTCCTTAGCCTATTTCTGCAATGAGAGGCAGATCCCCCTCACTGTTCACGTGGCATACGGCACTGACACCATTCACATGCATCCCACAGCGGATGGCTCTACGATTGGAAAAGCTACCGAGATTGACTTCAGAACATTCGCCGGACTAGTATGCAACCTTGACGGCGGGGTTATCATTAACGCGGCGAGTGCGGTAATTCTGCCGGAGGTGTTCCTAAAGAGTCTTTCCATAGCAAGAAACCTTGGGAACGCTGTTACCCGTTTCACCGCGATCAACATTGATATGATCCAGCATTATAGACCGTTGGAAAACGTTGTCCGCAGACCAACGTCCAAAGAAGGGAGAGGTTACAGCTTTACAGGGAATGTTGAAATCCTCTTTCCGTTGATTACAGCGTGCCTTTTGGAAGCGGGAGGGAAAAGGTAGCGTGCGAGTTGGTATAACGGGCGTTGGTTCACTGCTTGGATTTAACCTGGCGCTCTCGCTTTTGATCAAGAACGATTGGGAGGTTTACGGATTAAGCAGAAACGCTATTACAAGGACCGTTGGGTATCTTAAGCGCTTCCCCAGATTTCATCTTCTTATCGGCGACGTTACGAACCGCACCGCGGTAGAGAAACTAGCGCAAAGCTGTGACGTTATTTTCCACTTGGCGGGAATATCCTCAGAACACCTCACCTTAACCAAACCGGAAGATGCGATATCTGTTAACTCGGGATCCACCGCCCTTATCGCGGAGCTAGCAGGCAAGAAAGGCATCAAAATGATATTTTCCTCCTCTACCGCGGTTTACGAGAACGGACGATATCCAAGCGAAACAAGCCCACTGACGAAGAATAGCTTTTACGGTTTAACCAAATCAATGGGTGAGCAAGCGATTCAAATAATTGGGCAGAAACTCAGCCTACGCTACACGATATTCAGATTTTGTAGGCTGTTTGGCGTCGGAATGCGAAGAAACCCCATTTATGAAATCCTAGCAGGGTGGAGCAAGAAGGAAACCATTAGGCTGTACGAAAGTGCTAACAGCTTCTTAGATTTTATGTACGTCAAGGACGCGGTGAGACTTCTAATCAGGGCCATGAATGACAGTAGTTACGACTATCAAATTCTGAATGCGGGAACCGGGAAAGGTTCGTTCCTGATGGATATCATCAACATTTGCCTAGAAGTACTCGGCGAGGAAATTCCCCACGCGGTTGTAAACGATAGGCTTTGCTTTGATGTGGCGGATACCAGAAAGCTGGAGGCGCTTGGCTTTTCCCCAGAATATGACATTAAGAGCGGATTTACTGACCACATCCAGGTTATTAAAGAAGTTGGATTCCTCTAGACTCATTACGCTTAACTCAGGTTCCCATGTCAGAGCCTGTTCTAAAGGTAGTTGGTCTTTGCTTGGAAGTTCCTCCCAAGTCATCGAACTCAACCAGGAGGGCTCTGCTGGAAGATGTTTCTTTAGAGATTGCGGAAGGCGAAGTACTAGGTCTAGTAGGAAAGTCGGGTGCAGGCAAGTCGACGCTACTCAGAACCCTAGCGCGCCTTACAGAGGCTACGAGAGGATACGTGGAACTTCAAGGGGTACACTGGGACAGAATAGATGTTCTCGAATATAGGAGAAGAGTGAGCCTTATCACGCAGGTTCCCGTTGTCTTTCCCGGGACCATTCATAAGAACTTTGAGCTAGTGACCTATCTGCGTAGGGGAAGGACTAGCTTATCTTTCTCAAAACTCTTGGAAAAGGTGGGACTGGAGAATAGCTTTCTCGCGCGTGATGCTCACACGCTAAGTGGTGGAGAAAGACAGAGACTAGCCCTCGCAAGAGCGCTCCTCGCCAGACCCCAAGTCCTATTAATGGACGAACCTGCCTCGGCGATTGATGCTCTCGGCGCCGAAATTCTGATATCCAAAGTGAAGAGTATATGCGAAACAGAAGGCGTGAGCGCATTACTTACAAGTCATATACCAGAACATCTTAGATTCGCTAACAGAATTATCAGGATGGAAGAAGGCAGGGTACTAAAGGATGGATGATATTCTCAAGATAGGTTGGGAGCAGGTCGCTATAGCGTCAGCATTCCTCTTTCTATCAATTGTTCTTTCCTATACGCTTAAACTCAATTTGGAAGGTAGCATCATCTTGGGCGGAATACGTACTTTCGGCCAACTCCTCGTGCTTGGCTACGTTGTGGAATTTGTTTTGAAGCAGGAAAGCCTAGCGATAACGGTAGGAATTATGGTGTTAATGATAATGGTAGCTTCCATAAACGCTTTTCTTATGGAAAAGCCTAATCGGTTTTCTACACTTTGGATATTCTTGGCTGCACTCGCGCTAGCATTTGGATTGGTTATACTCCCAATTGCATTCCTGATTCTAGAGCTTAAGCCCTGGTTTGACCCGCAATACCTGATACCCTTTGGAGGCATGATTATCGGAAATTCAATGACAGCGGGAATGTTGGCTAGCAGTAATTTGAAGAAACTAGTTAGGGCAAACTCCGCGCTCGTTGAAACTAAACTTGCCCTCGGCGGTAGCTACGTCCAAAGCACCTATCCGGAGCTCGTAGACGCGGTGAGAAACGGTATGCTTCCCACCGTGAATTCCCTTATGATAGTGGGTATAATCCACATCCCTGGAATATTTGGAGGCGTGGTTCTCTCCGGGGTCAGCCCGACCTACGCCGCCAAGTACCAGATTATCGTTATGTATATGCTAGTTATGGCTTCAGCTATCACGACTATCATAGTTGCCAAACTAACGCTGAAAACGCTCTTTACGCATCGTCATCAACTAAAGTTTGAGGAACTGTAGTGAAGCCGAAGTACCTTTCAATCTCGGTTAACAGGATTGAAGACGAGAACTACGTGCTGACGGTTACCTACGACAATGGCGTTACTGGCGAAATCAGGGTGAGCCTAGACGAGCGGTCCCGTTACGAGAAGTCATCCGCAAAAAGCCTCTGCGAAATGGTTTTCGGAAGGCATCACGTCTATTCCCTTACCGCACTCCAGAAAGAGGAGTTTCTTATTGAGATAGAAAAAGCTATACAGTGCTATGAAAAGCACCTGAAAGGGCATTGATAAATCCTGAATCGGTCAAATCTTCAACAACTAACAATACGGTTGAACATTCCGTAGAAGTCCCATTACGCCTTGCTCCACGCATAGAATAGCAAGTAAGCAACCAACCGATTTCCATAAACCCCTGCTAACAGAAGCTTGCCAGGAATGCTCGCGCTTAATATGTCCGGTTAGAAAGTATAATCATAGGAGGATGCTAATCTCGGGAGACAGTCAATACCAGGTTCTTCCCTTTATGGCTCTGCCTGGAGTGGTCTTTTTCCCCGAGACTCTGATCAGGCTAAGCGTATATGAGGAGCACTACAAGAGGATGATCACTGCGGCAACGGAGAACGACCTGCTGGTCGGCGTTTTTCACACGCGTCCGGCTGACTCAATTAGGCAGATGTTCCTCCGATGCGAGGAGATAGGAACGTTCGGTAGAATCGTCAAGCAACTGCCCAAGCCGTCCGGCGCTCGCGAAATGGTTCTTAAGGGCATTTACCGCGCGGAGCTCAGGCAAGTACTAAGAATTGAACCGTATCCCTTAGCGCAGGTTCGTTTACTTCAGGATAAGGTTGTCCCTTCGGTTGGGGCGAATCTTGAGAGAGCACTGGAGGACTTAATCGCTTTGGTCCGCTCCTTTGGAACTACTTCTTCAGGTGGGGCAATCCATCTTCCCCCGCGTTCCTCCTGGGCTGGACTTTTCACTTCGCTGGTAAACTCAGTGGCTTCTATACTGCCCGCAAGTGTGCAGAAGAAGCTTGATTGGCTCACCCAAAATAGCTGCTACGAGAGATACGTGATGATAAGGGATGAACTGGGGAAACTCCACAAGCTAAAAAGCCTTCTGGAAATGATACCTCCACCCCCTGACGATCCGCGGCTCAATTAACTAAAGAAGCCTAGTGGCGCCTACGATTCTTTCGCTGGCGAAGAAACTCACAGCTTTCATTCCTTAGACGAGCCCGCTACTTCTTCCAAGTACTCTCCTCCCAACCCATCTTGCAATTGACGAACCTCGCCAAAACAAATAGCAAGTCGGAAAGGCGATTTACGTACGCAATCACTTGGGAACTTACCAAGCCGTCGTCAGCCAAGACTACTATGCTTCTCTCAGCACGCCTACAAACCGCCCGTGCAATGTGTAGAGCGCTAGAGGGCAGGCATCCACCGGGAAGAATGAACTCCTTAAGCTGGGGAAGGGATTGGCCGTAGCTATCTATTTCAGATTCTATACGCCTAACGTGCTCCTCCGAGATTCTACTCGTTAGCCTTTCGGAATTTTTCACATCTTCAGTTGCAAGTTCAGCTCCCAGAATGAAAAGCTCATTTTGAATTCTTGTCAGAACTACCTTAATCTCTGGAATATCCGTGACCGCTATAACCAACCCTAAACAAGAGTTGAGTTCATCCACCTCGCCATATGCGCTAACGCGGTTGTCTGATTTCTTAACACGCTTGCCAGATAAGAGCGAGGTTTCTCCCTTATCGCCCGTGCGGGTATAAATGCGTACCACTGCCTCAATCCACCCCTTCAGAGGGCTTGTAATTGTATCCAATAACGCTAAGGTCTCTCTCGTCCACAAAGCCATCCAAGGTCGGATCCCTGTATCCACGGTACTTCAGCTGTCCTTTCTTGGTTCCGATGAATTCCCCAAGTTCTTCCACGTCCAGTTCGTCTACAAACCCGTCGGCGTTAACGTCTCCAGGAAGAGAAACAAGGTCAAAGGTTATAGTCGCTATTGCCACCTCGGAAAGCCTGTAAGCCAATGCAGATAATGTGTATCTGCCATTTCGCATAGCTGAAGGATTAAGGATAAAGGAATAGGTTGGCTGATTCTCTTGAACTTCAATTGGAATTACCGATGACCCAAGGTAATACTCTACCTTTTCCACCATTTCCCATCCTTCAAGGCTAAGGGTGAACTGGGTTGGGCTATCCACGATTGAGAATTGCGTTGGTTGGGTGAAAGCCACTTGAAGTATTGCGAAAGGGTCAAAAACCATATCATTGCTCTCAATACCATTCCTCACGATGCGGAAAGCAGGTAACCCTGCCCCTGAAAGAGAAGGAACCCAGAATACCACCTCTTTATTTGTCCAAGTGGGCACAGAGTTTTCCGGGACGAGAATGGGATCCACGGGATTTGCCGAAAGGTCAACAATGTAAAGCTCCGCTGAATCCTTGTCTCCAAGATTTAACCCGGATAACGTATAGACATTGGGAGATCCCGGAACCACGGGGAATGGCGACAAAGCTTGGATCTTGGGGCGGAGTGAAAAGAAAACGCCGTTGGTTTGCACGCCATCAACGACAACCCTAATTTCGCCGTCGTTGGAAGGAAGGGGAGGAACCTTCACCTCTATCAAGTCTGGGGACCACTGAAGGACGTAATCTGGCTCATCGTGCCTGACTGACAGACCTCCTGGGAATACTATCCTATCAGTTCCACTAGGCGAATCACCGAGATTCGCCCCGGAAAGGGTAATAGAATCGCCGACCGCAGCGTACTGCGGTTCAACACCAGTTAGGAAGGGACTTAGGACAATGAAATCCTCGTCGCTTTCCGCCACAACGCCCGCAATGACCACTCGTATCTTTCCCGTAATCGCCCCTGAGGGAACTATCACGTTAATTGTATCCTCAGGGTTGTTCCACGCCACTATTTGAGCGGAGATAGTCTCATCGCCGTCAGTGGGGAACAGTACTGCGTCAGTTTCTTCGTCAAAAATGCCAAAGTTCTCACCGTTAATTACTATCGTATCCCCGAAATAACCCGAATTCGGACTTATCCCGGTGATCACCTGAGAACTAATCACGATGCTCATTTCGTTGCTTAGATCACTTTCCTCAAGCGCGACGTCAACCACGGAAACCCTATAGAAGTACTCCAAGCCTATTTGTGGATAGAACCTGTCGTAGAAAACCACCGTATTCCCGGACGCGGACTGGGGGATGATCTGCCCGTCATTCGCCCTAAGGCTAGGATTTGGATTATCCGGAATCGGATTTGTATCTCTATATAAATAATACCCAATTGCCCGGGGGTCTGCGGAGCGTTCCCAAGTTACTATGACTCCGCTGGGAGGACCTGAAACCCGCTTGGTTGAACCTACAGAAAAAAGCTTGATGCCTACTAATCTCTCGTTGCCAGTAAAAGCGGAGTTACCGGTGAGCCTTCCGCCTCCACAGGATAACAGCGGGAATAATAGAAAGGAAAAGGCGATCAGCCAACCGCTTTTTGCATAGTTTGCCATCTCGTCAGCTCAGGAATCTTAACACAATGCACCAGCCTGGCTTGCAGAGAATCAATACTGTTCAACCGCGAACATTGTAGGAGGTGGAAGGGTTATGACGAAGTCCACCAAATTACTTAATTGACTGTTGACCCAAAGGCGAAGCGACCCCGTCTCAGCCCCGGTCGGCACCACCAAGGATATCTGTGTATCTCCCCACGCCAGAATATTGGCAGCCGGAACCTCAACGTTGGGCGCAAAAACAACCTTTGACATTCCTTTCGTATCTCCGAAGCTTGTTCCGTTTATGGTCAATTGCGCACCTGGATGCCCTCGGTAGCGAGATAAACCGCTTATGTAAGGAATCGGAGTGAACCAAATGCCGTTGCTGGTCCCATTCTTGGTCGTAACTGTCACGGGAGAAGGTTTAACCCCAGCGGGAACGCGAACTGAGATCACCCTGTTACTCCATAAGACGATATCGTCAGCGGGCAATGAGCCAAACTTCACGTCGGATTCGCCCGATTCCTCAGGAAGAAATCCGCTACCCTGAATGTCAATCGTTTCGCCGACCCTAGCCCGGCTAGGAGAAAGCGCATCAACGCTTGGAAGGACTGCGAACTCTACCGACGAAGCAACCGAAGCCGAGCCAATGTCCACGTAGATCGGACCATCAATTGCATCAGTCGGAACGACCGCACCGATTCTGTCCTTCCGCCAACTTGTAACGTTCGCCTCTACCCTTCCAACCGCGCCGGTGAAGAAAACCTTATCCCTAGCAGGATCGCGCGAGCTTGCACCGTTTTCAATAAACATTAAACCATCAATGCTGATGAATGACCCCGCCTTTGCCAAAGTTGGCGAGAAGGAAGTTATTGAATGATTCTTAACGACTATGCTGACGCTGTCCTCGTCCGTAAGGGGATAATCGTCGTATGCCAGGGCTCTAAGCAGATGGTCTCCCCCATGTAGATATGTTGTATCCAGCTGAAATTCGTAAGGAACAGAAGCATCGGTAAATGTAAGCGAATCCCCAACGTAGAATTCTACTTTAGATATTCCCACGTCGTCAGATGCGGTTGCTCTAACCCATACCGTTCCAGAAACCTCATTACCTTGGGGCTCGGTAATAGTAACGCTTGGGGGATTGGACGCTTTCTTGATAAGGAAGTCGTCAATCCACCACCCATAGCTAACCAAGTTTTCATCAGTCTCCGCTATGAAAACGACCTGAACGCTCTTCCCAATGTAGTCATCAAGACTAACTTCACTGTAACCCCAACTGTCAGATGCTCCACTAAAGCTTTCCAGTACGTAGAATTCACCGTCTCCCACATTTACCGCCACGTACCCAAAGTCACCCACGTTGAAGTCCTCAAAATGGTAAAAGCCTATTTTCACGTGGGTCAGACCGCTCAAGTCAAAGAGGGGCGAAAAGAGCAGGTCATATTCAAGATTATGGTAAACGCCCCCACCAGGGAGACCGAACTTGAACGAATGCGTGGGAGACTTAGACTTATCCGTTGTAAGGAACCATTGAGCCTGCCCACTATCATCCCTAATCCACCAATCACCCGTACCGCCTTCAAAGTCATCAAAGTAATCGGGTGCAATTTGGGAATTATTTGTTGTTACTTGGATAGTATTCTCCCCATACTGATAATCGTCATCAACGGCGATCACTCTTAATTGATAAGTGGTATTAGGGAACTTCGTCGTATCCCAGTTGAGGCTAAAAGGCGCGGTCCTATCTACCCCCAAGAGATAGTCGCCGGCGTAGAACGTGACCTTGCTGATGGTTCCATCACCATCAGAGGCATCCGCGCTAAACTCAACTACCCCGGATACCTGCCCGCCGGTGGGAGAAGTTATCTCAACTGAAGGTGCCTGACCAAGAGTATACTGAATTGCGTTACCTAAATTCAATCGCCTAATATCCGGATTCTGCCACTCCGAATCATTAAGGTCATCCCCACTCGCCTCAAGAATAGAACGAATCTCGTTTGAAGTCAGCTCAGGTCTAGCCTCCATAAGAACCGCTGCGGAACCGCTAACGTGGGGAGCGGACATACTCGTTCCACTTAGGTCCCCGTAGGCACTTGGGCTGAATTCCAGCGTAGAGCGTATTACGTAGCCCGGCGCGGCAATATCAACCCATTCCCCGAAGTTACTGAAACTTGCCCTAGCGTCACTCTCGTTAGTCGCTCCCACCGCGATGACTTCCGGATAGCCTGCGGGATACATCATCCTGTTGTCACCGTTGTTCATGGCGGAAGCCACTTGAACTATCCCGTTACTCCACGCTTGCTGAATTGCCTCGTGAAGCGCCTTGGACAGGAAACTCCCCCCAAGACTCATATTGATAACGTTGCAACCAGCTTCCTGGGCGGTCACAATCGCCTGCGCAACTCTTGAGTAAGGTATCGTGCTTTCCCCACCACCAAGGACTTTGATCGGAACTATTAGCCCGTCAAAGGCAACTCCAACAACGCCTTTTGAATTATCTCCAATTGCCGCGGCAGTCCCCGCCACGTGAGTCCCGTGACCGTCCAAATCCTCTGGAATTGGATCACCATCCACCAGGTCAAGTTCAAAACCTTCGGGGAGAAACACGTTGTCGGTTAGGTCCTCGTGGTCTGGGTTCCCATCTGTAAAACGAACGCCAGTATCTATGATTCCAATCTTTATGCCGTTTCCGGTAGCTACATCCCAGGCTGGTTCAGCATTGATCTTGACCATCCCCCACATAAAGGATGGATAAAAAGGATCGTTTGGAACGTACGCCAGCCACGCCTTTCCGTCATATTCCACATATTCAATCGCGTCAGGAAACTCTGTTGGTAACTCTTCAATGAGCCTCTCCGCTACCGTCGTGGAGGGGACCTCGTACGAGGCTATGTTTACATCCCCTACAAAGACTTCATTGCGGAGACCTAAGGTTACTCTATCCGCCAAGAATCTGGCAAAGATCGCAGGAGATTCATTTTGCACTAGTTTGGATGCTGGTATCTCAGGCTTCCCCGTAGGAAATGCGTCATCAGGGGCACGGGCGTCCCGCTTGAATGCTACGATAATCCTGTTGGAATAGTAAGGAAGGTCACCCTCGCCTGAGGCTTCCCTAAGCTGACCTTGAGAAAGGGCTGGCGTAGTCGCCCAGTTCTTGCCGGAACCCGGACCGCAAGAGAGAAATGTCGTGAAAACCAGGAATGCAAGCCATATGAACGGAAAACCTGCTTTCTTCCCCTTTAGGAACACTTTACTTCTCTCCGTCCGGCAAACCACGATGTATCACATTAAATTATACCACCGTGGGGGTTTACGTAGTCAGCCCATGGGCGGTTGCAGGTTCAATCACTCAGAGAATCGTGGAGAGCGGAAGTGGGTGGATTTAGGATTCCGTCACTAGAGTCTGGCTCGTATCTTTGCCAATGGACAAAAGGCGCACCGGGATGCCAACCTGGGCAGAAATAAAATTAACGAACTGAATCAGCTCATTAGGTAGCTCGCGGATACTTTGGGCGTTAGAAATTGAAGCTTTCCAACCTCTGAATATCTCGTAAACCGGCTCGTAGTTTGAGAGTTCAACGTTTGCAATTGATGCCCAGTCCACTTTTTTCCCGTTGCTCTTGTATGCTGTGCATACCTTGATCTCCTCAAGACCGTCCAGTACGTCTATTTTTGTGAGAGCTAGGCTCGTACAGCCGGCGATTCTCACAGCGTACCTCAAGAGGACCAGATCCAGCCACCCACATCTCCTTGGACGTCCCGTTGCAGTCCCATATTCAAGCCCTCTTTGACGCATTATTTCGCCCACCTCGTCATCTAGTTCAGTGGGAAAACTACCGCTTCCAACGCGCGTAGTGTAAGCCTTAGAAACGCCTATCACGTTGATAACCTCGTGAGGAGCAACTCCGGTCCCAAGTAGCGCCCCGCCAGTGATTGAATGTGAACTTGTAACGTAAGGATAGGTACCATAGTCTATGTCCAGGAGCACGCCTTGCGCCCCTTCGCAGAGAACCTTTTTCCCTGCGTCAATCGCACTTCTAACGAAGGATACGGTATCAGTGACGTATGGCGCCAGAAACTCCGCCTGCTTGAGGAGTTCCGAGTAAAGTTCATCCGCATTGATCAATGTATCTGAGCCGTAAAGGCAACTTATCAGCTTGTTCTTAAGCTCAACAATCGTACTTAGCCTGTCCTTCAGGTAGTTGGGGTTCATTAAATCACCAACCTGTATCCCTAATCGAGAATACTTATCCGCGTAGGCTGGTCCTATTCCCCGTTTTGTGGTGCCTATTGCCTTTAGCCCCAGTCTCTTTTCCTCCAATTCGTCAATTAGAGTATGGTAGGGCAAAACCAGATGAGCCCTGCTACCGATGCGTAGGTTTTCATACCACACGCCACGTTCCTTCAGTCCATTAATTTCTTCAATTAGCTTAGACGGGTTGATGACCATTCCATCACCGAGCAAACAGGTGCATTTTTCGCAGAGAATCCCACTTGGAACAAGATTGAATTTGAATGTGGAAGAGCCGGTAATAACAGTATGGCCGGCGTTGCTCCCCCCTTGAAAGCGCAGTACGAGATCGTAGCTCGGAGCAAGAAAGTGCGTTATCTTGCCCTTACCCTCGTCACCCCACTGCGCTCCAACTATTACCGTCACACTCATTATTCTCAATGGGCGGATACGCCCAGGTTTTCTTAAAGTTAAATTGTAATTAGCTGAACGAGGGTAAGTCAATTAGCCTAGAAACTGCAGGTGTTGTAAAATGAATAAAATTTGCCGCTTTCGGGCAGGCTTAGATATTTCCCCGGCAATCTCATTACGTTCACCAGGAGGCATCTTTGGAAAGAACCGAAATCAGCATCCAAATATTCCCTGAGGAACCAATACGAGAGGAATTCAACATTGACATCTTAGCCTTCTCACCGCATCCTGACGACGCAGAGATAGGGTGCGGAGGCGTCCTGGTTAAAGCAAGTGCGGAAGGATTCAAAACAGCGATAATTGACGTAACCGAAGGCGAAGCATCAACGGGCGGAGACCCCGAAACTCGCAGAAAGGAAAGCCAAGAAGCTGCAAGAATACTAGGCTTAAAGGTAAGAGAAAACTTGCGCCTTCCCGATTGCGGTGTGGAGGATACGTTTGAGAATAGAAGAATCTTTGCTGGAGTTATTTGCAAGTGGAAACCTCTTATCGTCCTTGCACCGTATTACATCCTCCCCTTGGGTAGAGGGCTCGGACATAACGACCACGCAAAGACGGGCATGCTTGCAAGCCACGGTTTTAATTTCTCGCACCTAAGAAAGTTAATGGAGCCAATGGGCTACGAACCGCACCAAGCAAAAGCTATTTTCTACTACTTCCTTCCCCCGACAGTAAGTCCGACCTTCATCGTTGACGTAACGGAGTATTACACTCGGTGGATTGACGCTATCCTTGCGCATAAGAGTCAGTTTGGCGACCCCGATCGGCATGCTGGTATTAGGGAGTTTTTCGAATCTATGGCTAGGCAGTGGGGTAGGCATATCCGCGCAAAATATGCGCAGGCATTCTACTCCGCATCACCCCTTAAGGTAGATTCACTTCTTAACTTGGTAAAGGACGTAAACCCGCGTATCTAGTTCAGCTCCTGAATACTCCTTAGCTCAGCCCCACTGTAGAAGTAGGTAATAATCTCGCGCCAAGTTTTCCCCTCCTCCGCCATCTTTTTCGCGCCCCATTGGCTCATCCCTAGTCCGTGCCCATAGCCTTTCCCCTTGACTAACAACTTTTCAGGCTTAAGCGAAAGTCTGCCAGCGTAATAGGTACGGACCATTTGCCGCGTCAGTAATCCACTAGTGACGGTTGCATAGCGTACCTTGACCTCTTTTTCTGCGTTGGCGGAGAGCACATTGACCCTCATCCAGTGGTGTATCTCCCTGAAAACCTCCTCATTTCCTGTTTCCCCAATCAGCTCCGCAGTAAAGGTTGGACTCCTGATGAGGTCAAAACCAAGTATCCCCCGCAGTTTCTCGTTAAGGACGCTAGTTTCCCCTTTGGAACCTACGACCGCGTGAGCGGACAAACTGCCCGATTCGTCCGGGATTGGCGAGATAGCCAGGATCTCTCCAAGGTCAATACCAGCAACTTTAAGCTTGCTTACGAAATCTTGCACCGTGAGTTCTGCGGTCCAATCGTTAAAGGGCGAGTCTTCCCTGCTGACAACGCTTCTCAGGTAGGGAAATTCCCCATTGCGGGTTTTGCCCCCACTTGAAGAATGGTAATACGCGACAATAGGCATTCCGTCGTAGACTGCGATTACGCCTTTCGTCGCTTCAACCGCACGATTCGTTCTCTCGTGCTCCGCCTTTGCGCCCTGATAAACCTGGTCGGAAACCGTGGAATACACGTGAAAGGGATTACCCTTGTTCTCCGACATCCTCCTAACCGCGTAAGTTCTTGCCGCTACCGCTTGGGCCATTAGGGCTTCCTCGTGCCAAAGCGCTGGCATCTCGGACGGAACCACGCTTTTCAGGTAATCCTCCAGGTTGACTTGATTGACGATGAAAGCCCTCGCGCTTCCCCCAACTAATAGGAAACTACCCCGGTAATCCGATCCCTGAAAGGCAAGCAGACGCCCTTCGGCTGGCGAGAGCGTCACCCGCTTTCCGAAATACGAGAATGTGGAGTTTAGGACGTTAACATCCTCGCCCCTCTTAGTTGCCGTAATTGGTGGTACCCATTCTCCGACAAGTTCGCCCCTATCTCCCCAGACCTGGACCTTCGACTCGCTCCCAATCTCCACCTTCCCAACTAATTCGGAAAGAAGCACTCGTATGGACAAGTCTGACGTCCTCGCCTCACCGCCCAAATCCGTCGGTTCACTCTCCTGATTGACATCAGCGTTCCCGGAAACGACATTGGACGTATTGCGGTCCTTAAGGTCCTCCGCAGAGGCACAAACCTCTAATCCAAACTCGAATGATATGAAGAGTATCAACAAGCAAATGAGTGCGCGAAAGTTGGCAACCTTCACCTGCCGAAGAACCTCCAGATAAGGTTTATGATTATGGTCAGAACTATAGAGAGAAGCAGGAAGGTAACCCAAGGGAAATAGAACGAAAAACCCTCGCGGTGAACCTGAATGTCGCCAGGAAGCCTTCCCACAAAAGGCAGGTTAACTCTCCCAAGAATAAGAAGTGTTAACCCTATAATGATAAGCACAATTCCAATCAGGGAAAGTTCGGAGCCCTTTAACACAACGAGAATTGTAGCAGTTTTAATAGAACCACCACCTGCCCGTATGGTGGAAAGTAGTTAAACTGCATCGCGCCTAATACATACTGCTAGTTTTCTAACGGTTAGATGGGAAACCTCGTGGCGTGTATTCGCGCCCGAGGCGAAAGAACCCAATCTAAATTGCCCCAAATCCTCAAGATAGCAAGGGATCCAAGCTAATTGGTTACAGAGTTGAGCAAGTGGATGCAGTCTAAGAATCTGTTTCAGTGAACGAGTTTAGTTGCGCTGAACGTGAACCAATTAACTTAACGCTTGCGGAGAAATTTCATTATTCTAGGATACGGATTCAAGCATCTCGCAAGGAATCGTGATATAATAAGAGAACGATATGTCAGATGATTAGCAGGAGGAAACTTTTTATGAAAGGTCATAATCGTGAAGTATTCGTGATTATCATCACATTGATCTTCGGTATTATCGGCTTTACTTTTACGACGGTTCAAGCATCGGAGAAAACCGAAACAAAGGCTGTTTACGTTGGCGATAACGAAAAGACCTGCAAAGTCTGCCACGCGGAGCAGGTGAAAACGTTCACCACGCTTAAGAAGGCTAAAGCATTCAGCCTTCTGAAGGAGGACGAGAAGAAAAACGCTTCCTGCGTGAAATGCCACGTAACCGGCTATGGGGAGGAAGGTGGGTTCGTCTCCCTTGAGAATACGCCGAAACTGATTAATGTTCAGTGCGAGGCTTGCCACGGTCCCGCATCCCTCCACCTGAAGGTCTCCATTACGGATAAAGAGAAGAGAAAAGCCACAGTCAAGATGCCAAAGAAGGCAGACTGTGAGAAATGCCATAATAAGGAATCCCCGGATTTCAAAGGATTTGATTACGAGAAGTACCTCGCCCAAATCAAGCACTGGAAGGATAAGGGAGAAAAATCGTAGCAGTCCAAACGCCAACACCTACCGCATAGCTTAAGGCTTGTGGAAGGATAATCTACGGAGCAAAGGACTCAGTGATTATGGACTTCCCGTTACGCGAGTTAACCCGTAGGAAGTTCTTCAATTTCCTCGCCGGATTTGGCGCTATCGGCGTCATCGCTATGGTCACTTATCCGCTATTGAATTTTCTGCGACCACCGAGACGCTCCTCTGAATCCGCTTCTTACGTTGAAGTTGGCACACTGGCGGATATCCCCGAGGGAAAGGGAAGGGATGCAATAGCTCCTGACGGTGAACCAGTGATAATTGTGAACCTTACTGGGGAGGGGAAACTTGTAGCCCTGTCCAAGAGATGCACCCACCTTGGCTGCATAGTTCAGCTAATGGAAAATGAGCTTTACTGCCCCTGCCACGGCGCGAGATTCAACCTAGAGGGCAAGGTAATAACGGGGCCTGCGCCGAAGCCCTTGCCCAAATACGAACTTAAAGTAGTCGGTGAAAAAATTCAGCTCGGGGGTCCATTGGAGGTAGTCTAGGTGGCTAAATCACTAGGTGAAAGAATCTGGGACGCCATCGATTCGCGGTACGATATCCGCGAAGGTCTAAAGTACCAGTTTGAACAAACCGTCCCCTCCCACGCCACGACGTGGCCGTACTGCCTTGGCGGTCTCGCCTTCTTTGCCTTTGTTATACAGGTCGTATCCGGCATCCTCCTAATGTTCTATTACAAGCCTACTGTGGATGAAGCCTACAGGTCTGTGGATTTCATTATGAAGGAGGTTCCGTATGGATGGTTCGTTCGTAGTGTTCACAGCCTGGGGGCGAATCTGTTCATTGCCCTTATCATTCTCCATATGATTAGAGTTTTTGTCACCGGTTCCTACAAGAAGCCAAGGGAGTTGCACTGGGTATCGGGCGTTTTTATGTTTCTAATCGCTTTGGGGTTTGGCTTTACTGGTTACCTACTGCCATGGGACCAAGTTTCTTACTGGGCGACTACGGTTGGAACTGAGATTTCAAGAGCGCTTCCTCCTCCGGCATTGGGAAACTTCCTATTACTTTTTCTTCGCGGAGGGGAGCAGGTCTCTGGAGATACCCTCACCAGATTTTTTGCTATGCACGTCTGGTTCTTCCCTGCCCTTATGTTTGTTTTGATGGCACTTCATTTCATTATGATTCGGAAGACAGGCATTTCAGGGCCCCTGTAATACTAACGCGGCATTAAGCTAACGAGATGGTTTACAAACCAAAAAAGGGAGAAGAAGGAATTGGACCCAGGTGGTTCCCAAACCATGTCGTTACGGAGCTTTCGCAGGCGATATTCTTTCTGGCTATAGTTGTACTTCTTGCGGGCTACTTCACTAAGGGGCTTGAGGCGCCTGCGGACCCGTTCACCACACCTCAGCATATAAAACCCGAGTGGTATTTCCTGGCCCTCTACCAAGTTCTCAAACTAATTCCCCAGCAGGCGTTTGGAATAGAGAACTTCAACAAGCCGTTTACGTTAATGGCTACCGCGGTAGTTGTCCTCGTTTTGATTTTAATTCCGTGGATTGATCGGACCTCATCCGAATCCAATCATCCTTTGAAGCGACCACTAATTTTCCTGTTCTTCACATTAGGAATCGTTTCTTTCCTGGCTCTTACTATCTGGGGATATTACTCGTGAGAAGTAGACGACGTTACAGAATATCGCTTTATCCCTACCTGATAGCTTTAAGCATGCTGACAGGGCTACTTGTTGCGTTTAATCCAGTATTATCCAAAGCGGAAGAAAACGCGGAATCTGCGGTCGCGGAGGAATCTACATGCATCACTTGTCATACCGAAATAGATGATAAGAACCGTCTAATCGTGGAGGAGTTTAAGAGAAGCGCAATGTTCACCCACGGAATAGACTGTTCCGACTGCCACGGCGGGGACCCCAAGGACAAGACACTGGGAGCTATGGCACCCGAAAAGGGATTTAAGGGCGTCCCTGGGAGACGGGAGATACCCGCACTGTGCGCTTCTTGCCACGCGGATTCAGCGAAAATGCTTTCCTATGGGTCAAGAATAAGGACGGATCAGCTTGATCTTTACAAGCAGAGTAAGCACGGTAAGTCCCTCTTTGAACGGGGAGATACGAACGTTGCGGTGTGCTCGGATTGTCATAACGCCCACGAAGTTCTCTCACCTAGAAATCCCAAATCGCCGGTCTATAAGAAAAACATCCCAAAAACCTGCGGTAAATGCCACGCCAATCGCGCTCTTATGACCAAGTATGGGATTAATCCTAACGTCGTTTCAGATTATGAGGAAGGGTATCATGCCTACCTGGTCTACAACCAGGAAGAGCTTGCCGCTCCCGTTTGCAGTGATTGCCATGGGAATCACAGCGCAACACCGCCGGGAATTTCCACCATTGACCAGGTTTGCTCCTTCTGCCATCCCGCAACTGTCGCAAACTTTGAACAATCCGCCCATTCAAAAGTCTTTCCGGAGCTCGGCATCAAGAATTGCCTGAGCTGTCATAATCAACACAAACTTGAACGACCAACAGACGACTACTTTAACCCCGAGGCGGAGTTCTCCTGCGCACGCTGTCATCCAGTTGGAACGGACGAGGCAATCACCATTTCCTCTCTCAGCAAGAACATCCACCGAATTGCTGAGCTCAAGCAAAGCGCGGAGGAACTGATTGAAGAAACTGAATCGATTACCCACCTTTCAATGCTTGAGATGAAACCGAAGGTGGATGACATTAACACCAACCTGTTAACCGCAAGGGCTAAGCAACATACGCTGAATTTGCAACTGGTCGAAGCTGAAAGCGAGAAGTCAGAAGAAATCTATTCTCAGATCCAGCAGTACGCGGGTGGATTAATAGAACGGAGCAAGAAGGTCAGGCTAATTGTAATAGTGCTCGCGGGACTTCTCGCAGGGTATGGTATATTTTTACTCCTGTATAGGAAGTCGGTCCTTGACCGTATCTACCCTTGGCAGAGGTACCGGGGCTAGAAATCAAGAGTAATTGAAAGTGAGCAGTAACGGAGGGTAATTATGCGGGGCTCAATAGATTGTTTGAAGTATTTTAGTCGCCTCTCCTCCATTAAGCTTTTCTTAGGTGTTCTTGTACTTGTTACACTATTCTTTACTAGCGGATGCAAAGAGAAGGATCCGTTCAGGGAGCTAATAGAGGGAGAGGACTTCGGAATTGGCGTCACCCTAGACAGTTACTTCCCCGATGTCCCGAAATTCATAAGTAAGACTTTGGGCGAGTACATCGCGGAGCACCAAGTGTCACCTGACGCGCGCTACTATCAGTTTATGGACAAGTACCGAAACTATTCCTTCATAATTGCGGACATTGACCAAACTGGTAGTGTTGACGCAATCATAATTACTGTTGCTGAAGGCGGAAACCCAACAGCTATTGCAAGGCGCTTCGGAGTGGACTTTCCCAAAGTCCGCACCAAGGTCGGCATCACCATAGGTTCAACTGTTGAAGAGGTTGCCGCGTCTTATTTCGGTGGAAATGAAGAGTTTAAGGGGTTGGGTTGGATCAATTCTTCCTCCGGTAATCTGCGGTTTGACGCAACTCAGGACGTCGTAACCTCAATGTTTCTAGCAAATCGGAAAGCGAGAGATTACCCACTGACAACCCTTATTGGGAGAAACATGCCAGAAGTATGGTAGACACGCATAACCAAAAGGAAAGCCCGCTAACACACTAACTTGGGAATTGACGTAGAATCTCCCTCGCTACGACTAGGCGCTGTATCTCACTGGTTCCCTCACCAATCTCGCATAGGCGCGAGTTTCTGTAGTTACGCTCAACCTTGAACTCCCTGATGTATCCATACCCACCGTGGATTTGAACGCCCTTGTTGGTTACAAAATTGACCATTTCTCCAGCAAAAAGCTTAGCCATCGCAGCCTCCTTAGTAACGTTCTCACCGTTATCAAGCTTCCTGGCGGCAACGTAGATCAGATGCCTGGCCGCCTCAATCTGGGTTGCCATATCCGCCAAGTAGCCCTGGACAGTCTCCATTTCCGCTATCGGCATACCAAAAGCGCTTCTTTCCTTTGAGTACTTAGCCGATTCTTCAAGAGAGGAAACCGCAATACCCAGCGCAAGGGCCGCGAAACTTATCCTACCCTCGTCTAGCGTCTGCATAAAATGCTTAAAGCCATCACCCTCTTCTCCAAGACGGTTACGAACCGGAACCTTGCAGTCCTCAAAGAATAGCTGAGTGGTTACGCTCCCACGCAGACCCATCTTCTCTTCGTCTTTACCCACTTTGAAACCTTCCATTCCCTTTTCTACGATCAAACTTGAAATGCCGTGGCTACGGGGGGCGAACGGGTCTGTCTTGGCTGTGATGATTATGTAGTCCGCCTTACTGCCATTTGTGCAGAACATCTTAGTGCCGTTCACCGTATAGAAATCCCCGTCGCGTCTCGCTAGCGTTTTAGTGGCACCTGCGTCGCTCCCCGCCTCCGGTTCCGTTAACCCAAATGCTCCTAACTTCCTACCTTCGCATAGGTCGGGCAAAATACTTTTCTTTTGTTCTTCACTTCCAAAGCGGTAGATTGGATAAGCGGTGAGGCTAGAATGGGCCGCCAAGGTAATGGCTGTACTCGGGCAGGCTCGTGCAACTTCCTCCATAATTATGATGAAGCTCGTGAAATCCAGACCAGCTCCGCCGTACTCCTCGGGAATGTGTGCCCCAAGGAAGCCTAGCTCCGCCATCTTTCTTAAGTTCTCTTCGGGGAAAAGTTTCTTTTCGTCTACCTCCTGCTCTCGAGGAGCTAACTCCTTTTCGGCAAAATCCTTAACGCTCTCTCTCAGCATTAAATGTTCTTCGGTAAGATAAAGCATATTTGCACTCCATTTCACAACTGAAGAAGGGAGACTGTTAGCTATTATAAACAAAATCCCCATTTGCTCCACTTTTCAACACGAGACGAAGTCGTTCAATTCGTCTTGTTCAAGGGATAACGGCGCGGGAGCAACCTTAGCGAGATTTGAAGAAATCTTAAGAACCTTTTAACTATCTCAGGAGCAGAAGATAGTGTATCCGAAATGTTTCCCCCTGCACAAATCAAACCCTCTTATAGCGTAATTCCACCCTGCATTCAGGTGAAGTAAAAGGGCGGAAAAATGCTATAATCCGCGAAGTTACCGAGGTGAGGCAAAATGATGATCGTGAAGAGCAACAAGCTCATCTTAGTTACGATGGTGGCACTTTTCCTAGGTACTATTATGCCGGCTTTTTCTGAGGAGCAGGCTCAACCAGGCGAGGAAGCCGAAGTTTCAACTTCCGCAAGCACCAGTACTGAGGTTAAGTCCAAATTTAGGATTACCGATCTAGGAATCGTAGAGGTTGTGGAAACCTGGCGAAATATGAAAATGGACAGCGGGATCTTCCCCTACTTCTCAGCGACGCGCGAAAGCGGAATAATCCCCGTTAGGGTACAGAACAGAAAATTCACGGTTAGTTTCGCCACTAGAAGTTACTTGAAGCGTGAAGAGGGAAGGCTGTATTTCGTAACACCCGATTACTATTACGAAGACTCACCTCTTAACGTTGAGATAGAAGTTGAGTACCCAAGCAATCTTGCATACCTGACTTCGAACGTAGAACCAACGGAACTGGGGGAACAGAAACTGCTGTGGAAGCTTGAGGGTGTCTCCCATAAGGTAATTGTTGCAGAGTTTGAGCAAGTCAGTCCCTTTGCCACCCCGGACTATCCCACTGGTCCGCTTTGGCAGGTTGACCCTACCACACTACCGGAATTAACCGCGGACGACATACCACGCTCGCCTGACGAGGTTATGAAGGAATTTGAGGTGATAATCAAAATGCTCGCCGCGGACAAGGACGTTGACCCCGACGTCGTTAGGATTCTGAGGAAAACGCTTTCTAAGTTCTACTATACGTTCGCCATTTATGGGCTAGTTAGAGACTTCGTCCCGGAAGGAACCCAACAAACTTCATAGGAACGGGTCTGTGAGAGCTTTTTGCTGACAGGATATTCTAATTCTCATTGTCGTCCGCTGGGGCAGATAGGCTTTCTAGCTTCCTAGTCGAAATCCTGAAATCCGCTCCCTGGAAACAGGCTCTGCGAAGCCGGAGTTCTACTTCCGCGACGACGACCCTCGTCCCCCTGAATGAAACCTGGAGTTCAGGCGATAGCTACATCAACTACTGTTACCAAAAGATATAACACGCTTATGATCCCATTCAACGTGAAAAACGTAAAACCAACGTAGCTCTCATCTTTCTTGACTAGGTAGTACTCATAGAGTAATACAGCTATGAAGACTACGGTTCCGTAGAAGAACGGAGTACCCATTCTGAAGATCGTTGCACTCACCAGGAACAACAGCCCCGCAAGCAAGTGCCCGCTGAGTGCTACTAATTTGGCTCTTTCTTTCCCTAAGCTAGCCGGCAACGAATGAATGCCCTCCCTCACATCAAACTCATAATCCTTCAAGGCGTAGTAGACGTCAAAGCTTGCTACCCAAAGTCCAACACCAACCGCAAACGGCAGGATATCAAAGCTAAGCTTTCCAGAAATAGCCAGGAATACTCCTAATGGAGCAAGGGCTTGAGCACCCCCGAGGACGTAATGGCAAAGTGGCGTGTAACGCTTTGCGTATGGGTATAGCGTCAGATAGGCAATTACGACCGGGGCGAGCAAAAAACACCACAGGTTCAGGAAAAACGCAGATAAAAGAAAAACTGCTGCTGTAAGAACTATCCACAACCTCACATCACTCACGCTAACCAACCCTGACGGAAGGTGCCAAGACTGAGTTCTCGGGTTCCTTAAGTCAATTTCCCGATCAATCAGCCTATTGGCGAGCATTGCAAGCGTTCTCCCGCTCACCATCACCAATGAAATGAGGACAATGTCCCACCAGCTTGGCAAAATACCAACTCCGCCGGGCAACGAGTAGATGGCATTCCGGAGAACTTCATTTTGCGTGGGAGAAGGCGCGAAGAGTGGAATAGCCACGCTACCATCAACAAGGTAAAACCCAAATTCCTTCAGATTCAGCCAACGCTGGACGAGGATTGCGGAAGTGTAAGCGAATGGCAATGCAAAAATCGTGTGTTCGAATCGGATTAGCGCAAGGAAATGGCTAAGTTTGTTCAGGTTACGCCTCCTTGAAAAAGTCTGGGAAAGGGGCAGAAAAGCACGAATAGGTAAAAAGCTCATCAAAGCCAAACTTCCCCAAGTAGTACTTGCACATACTCCCAACTGGAAGGACCGAAGAAACTAGTAAAGCCTGCTCCGCTTTTGAAATCTTCAAGAACGATGAAAGCATTACTTCTCCAATTCCCCTGTTGCGTTGATTCTCTCTACAAAAAAGATAAAGCAGGCGGAAGTGGTGTTCAAGCTTCAGGTATGACGCAACACCGACAACCTCACCGTTGGAGAGCCCGCGTATGAACAAGATATGCCTTTGCCCCGTGTCCACAAACAGCCTTTTCAGAACTGCGTCTGGGTGAAGTCCCTCGCGTATGATTTCATCTGTAAGTGACTTTAGAAACCCAGATTCTAGCTCACTAGAATCACTTTCACAAATCTCCAATCCCTTTGATTCCTTTAACCTTAGGCTCCTTGTTTGGATAAGCACCGTCTTGGCTTGCTCTATGAAATCATACACGTAGAAATACTCAAGAAAAGGATTCAACCGCTCAGCACTGCAGATGTCAGAAGAAGGAACGACTGTAACAGGAAAAGTGAAACCCTTAGCCAAGAATTCTAACCTGACTACATCCAAGTACTCCTTCAATGAGACTGAAGAAAGGTCAAAGGGCAAGCAAATGGCCGGAAGCAAGCCAACCTCCTCAAAAGTTGTATCCTCCCCTTGAGGAAGAGCTAGGATCGCGTGGCGCGCGTTGGTGGGAACTGCGCCAGAAAGCAATAAGGCTTCGGACCGGACTACCTCTCTGTAGATGAACGGTAGGTTACGTTCGTAATCAGCCACATTCACTTGCGTACCCGCCACACAATCTTATATGCGAAATCGCATCTCTCGTCCACCCAGAACTTTCCGGAGCGCTTCAACCCCGGAATCCAAATTACTTCACCTTCCCCATCTTCAACTATGGGCCAGACCTCTCGGAGGATTCTGGGGATCTTTAGATTAGTGAAGACGTCGGAGAGTTTTGAGGTCCCGTTGCCGGAGTTAATCTTGATCCTATCTCCTTTCTTCCAAGCCCGAATCTTTAACGGGAAAGGGAGCTTGTCTGAAAACAATGCGGTATAACTCTTAATGGAGGTCTTCTTGCCTAGCGTTGGACGACCAACGTCTATTGGTTTACTGAAGTCAGGACCAGATTCCTCTTGCTTAATACTTCGCATTTTCTTTTCTATCCCTACTCCGCTCAGCTTTTCCACTAGAAACTCCTGAAGCCCTACAGGCGAAACGCCCAAACGAGCAATAGTTTGCGTTTGTAAATCACCCCTTCTCAATACAAGCAGGACTGTTCCTGAAGGAGGATGAAACTCAAGCGAATCGCGTCCGCGCCTCAGAACAAACGGCTTGAGTTCACGAATCTTTTCAGTTAAGGTAACAGATTCTTGCCAGTCGATTTTGAAACCAAAGCCTGGAAGAACTCCCTTCATCAGCACTGAAAGACCTGCGAGAAGCTCTCTTCTAATGTTGGTGACATCTAAAATGTGAACCCGAACATTCGGCAGCAAAGGAAGAGACAAGCTTGTTTCCAATCTTTGGCTTTCCACCGCAAGCGTTCCGCCGATAGTTTCCATAGCCCACGAGAGAATTCCCTGGTAGCCACGTAGGTTCTCACTAGTTGCCAGGATATTTTCCTTAACCTTAGGATTTAATTCCGCCAGCATAGGAAGGACTCTATGGCGAAGAAATGTACGGGGGCGCAGTGGCACGAGATTACTCTCGTCCGTGAGGAACCCAACTCTCGCTAACTCCAATTCTCTAATAATTTGATTCTTGCTAAGGCTCAAGAATGGTCTAAGAATCCTCCCCTCCAGCACGGGCGCGATTCCAAGTATCCCTCCGAAACCCGTCTTCTCGATGATATTGAAGATTACGCTTTCAGCGTGGTCGTCCAGTGTATGCGCGGTAAACCCAAGTTGCCATTTGTTTCTTAGGAACTTGAACAGAAGTGCGTAGCGAGCCTTCCTTCCCGCTTCCTCCAAGCTGAGCTTCTGGCATCTTGCCAAGCAGGGAACGTCAAGCTCCTCAACTACGCAGTTTAGGTTACGCTCCTTCGCAAATTTCAAGACCCACTTCGCATCCTCGTTTGCTTCGGGGCGCATCCTATGGTTAAGATGAAGAAGGGTCAACCTAACATCTCGTGGCGATCCCAGGAAACGACGAGCTACGCGTTTAAGCGGTTCAGGGAGATGCTTTGAAACCAGTGCATTAATCTCCTTAGGTGATTGGGATGCTCTGCAAATCTCGCAGAACTCCTGAAGCGTAATAGCCAATGCGGTAGAGTCAGGCCCGCCGGAGAAGAGAAGGTAAAACTCAAGACTCTTGAAATCTACAAGGCTGGAGATTATCTCCCACAGTGGCGGAAACCCAAGCAGTTCCTGAATTAACGATACCCCTTGTTTTCTATTCTGCTTCATTCACCTGCACAGGCAAAACAATGTTAACAGAATCAAAGCGTTCTGGATGGCGCACAGGGAAGTGGCGGCGGGCGGAATCGAACCGCCGACATAGCGGTTATGAGCCGCTCGCTCTGCCGCTGAGCTACGCCGCCATAACAACAAAGCGATTAGTTCTAGGCTCGGAGCTATTATATGCGGTTTCAGATACTGAGCAACTCTCAGGGATTGGCAGTAACAGGCTTTTGCGTTAGAATTTCAAAATCGTGCTGGCAAAACTAGCCTTACCTTTGATCGCCTTTCTTGCAGTTTTCACAACGTACGTAGAGGTTGTTCGCTCGACAGAAGACATTTCGCCTGACCCAGAAGTAGTGCTCTTCGTCAACCCTGAATCCAGACTGCACGCAAGAGGTTTGGATGTAAGTTTGGCGGAAACTCCAACTGAAGAAAAAGTGCCCTCTCGCCAGATTGAAGACGTTAGCTCAGAGAACGTTGACTCCACTCCTAGCGAAAGAAACGGGGAACAGGCGAACGGCGATTCGGATGAATACCCCTCGGGAGGAGGCATTGCAGACGTAAAAGAAGGGATTAGAGTGCTTGAGGATTCGCCTGCGACAAAAGAAAGCGAGCGCAAAGCCAGTGAGAAAGAGCCATCAAGGGCAACAAAGACCGTAACGTATTATGGGCCCCTGCCGACGCGCAATCAACACCCCCTTTACCTACCCTTCTTCAATTTTCGTGGAGAGAAGGCTTCAATCCTTCCAAAGGGCAAATCAGAGTTCAAGCTCGGAATTCATTCCGCGAATACGATAATCAAGAGGACTGAAGGTGGTGCGGTTGTGGATCTGGACTTAGAAACATGGACGTACAGCTTTGAGTACCGTCGGTCCCTAGGAGAAGGAGAATACGCGATCTACGTTCCGCTGCATAGTCATTCGCATGGAATTATGGACAACCTCATTGACAGGTGGCACAGATTCTTTGGTCTCCCGAGGGGAAACCGCCCCAGCTACCCGACGGGCGACTTCAGGTACTTCGTCGCGACCAGCGGGGGGAACACCTTTAACTTCGCATCAGACCAATTGGGTTTGGGCGACGCTGAACTCCTGTGGAAACGAAACCTCACTAGGACAGGAAACCACGTAAACATCTCCTATAGAATTGGTCTGAAGCTCCCAACGGGAAACAGCGAGGACGGAATAGGCTCCGGTGGAACGGACGTTGGAGTAGGTATCCTTGGGGAGAAGCTTGGCAATCGCTTCGCCTACTACGTGAACCTGAGTTACGTACTGATCGGGGAAGGGGACTTCGCGGGGTTGGTGGAAAACGGGGTGCTTTCCGGAATGTTTGGGGCGGAATATTCCTGGAGACCCTCATTGACCCTTGTTGGACAGATGGACTTCAGCCAATCCCCATTCACTACCGGAAGCGCGAAAATAGATAGAGACGCGCTCGAGCTAATCCTTGGATTTAACAGAAGACTTGGAACGAAACTTCTCCTGAGCGGGGGGTTTTCTGAGGACATAAGGACAGAAACCGCGCCCGACTTTACTGTTATAGCGGAACTTAAGTGGTTGTTCGGAGAATCAACCAAATCTGAACAATGACAAGGCAGTTTCGTCATAATAGTTTGGTGGAGCGGTCATCTTTATCTCTGCCAATGATAGCTAGCAGTTCGGAAGAATCCGGAGCATTGGGAGAAGAAGACTCCCTAGTCCTTCGCGCGAGTAAAGGAAACGAACAAGCTTTCGGCGAGCTTTTGGAAATTTACCAGACAAAGGTTTTCAACTTTGTTCTCGGTAGAGTGCGCAATAGAGAGACCGCGGAAGATATTACTCAGGAAGTTATGGTGAAGGCGTACTTTAATTTGCCAAGATTAAGGCAGATCGGTAAGTTTAAGTCCTGGCTTTTCAGCATTGCTAATAACCACCTGCGAGACATGATGAGGAAGACGACTCTTCAAATGGTGGATGCGGAAGGCGAGGAACCCAGACGTGAGCCTTACATCGATCAAAGGTCACCGATAGAATCGGTTCAGAAGGAATCAAGAGCCGATCTGATTCGCAAAGCTCTGACCAAGTTACCGCAGGAACAGCAGGACGTTCTTACGCTCTGCGATATTGAAGGCATGAGTTACAAGGAAATTGCGGAGGTTATGAAGATTCCATTGGGAACCGTTCAATCGCGCATCTTTTACGCACGACGGAAATTAAAGGAAATCCTGACGGAGCAATTCGCCTATAGAGGTGAGTGGTAACTATGATGATGAAGTGTGATGAGATTTTTGGTCTTATTGCATCCTATGTGGACGGAGAACTTGCGGACGTCCAAGGGATCAAAGCGCTGGAAGCCCATTTGCGCGAATGCCCAAACTGCCGTGAAGAGTTCCAAACTCAACGCGAAGTAAAGTCCCTTCTCAAGGAGGCTTCCATTTACGGCATTCGTGCGGTCCCCTCAACCTCCCTGAAAACCAGGGTGCTTGCTGAAATCCGCGGCAACCGCCAAATCGTTAGGCTGAAGTTGCGACCAGCCTACGCGATTAGTTTCGCGTCGCTGATAGTTATTATCTTCATCGCTAGCTTTGGTTTCTACCTTGGCTTCGGCCTTAAGAAGCCCCTGCCATCCGGCATATATAAAGCGTTGCCACCAATCAGTCCAGAGGCGGAAAGTGTTTTCACCGCAGAGGGGGAAACTCTGCTTCCTGCGTCGGAAACTACTGAGAGGGAAAGCTTTATTGAGTTCGTGAAGAACAGACACAACATTGCCAAGGAATTACTGATCCTTGAAGCAGACTGGGCGAAGGACTTGGAAAAGCTCGGGTCTTTTGTTGAGCTTTCCGACAAAAGCTTGGACGAGTCAATCTTCAAAGAACTCCCTACTCCGGAATCCGATAAGGAACCAAAGAACTCCGAGGAAGGCGATGCACGGGATGAGAAGAATTAAGCCGTGGTTCGGGAGAGCGGTCGCCCTCACTCTACTCCTTTCCATCGCCTTAGCCCACCCAGCTATGGCTGAGGAAGAGCTTGCCGACCTGATCGCCAAGTCTTATAAGGCGCTAAGGACGAGAAACTTTGAGGCGGTTCTGCTGATACAAAGCGTTGGTAAAACCGGCGAGCTTGAATCAGCCCAGTTCCGTTTATATCGGCTCTCTGACAACACTACTAGAATTGAGCCTGTTAGCCAAATTCATAGGATAGGCTCGTACATTTTGGAGACAGATGAGGGAACCTTCCGCGTTATGTCCGAGATGCGAACCGCGTTCTTGGTCCCTGGCCGCCGCGTGGGCTCAGCCTTTGAATTACTTGAGAGATTTCTGAGCCCTAAAACACCTAGCGCGGAAATCAGAACCGAAAGAACCGTCCTTAGGGGCGAAGAGTTCTACCGCATTTACTCCGAACCGGATAATGTTGGCAGATCCCGCATTCAGGTCTTGGTTAGTCCATCGGACTTTCTCCCAAGAGAAATAAACTTGTTTCTGGTGATGGACCGACCCGGCATCTCGCTCAGGCTTGACCAGCTAAAGACGCGACCAACGGATTACTTCCCCGAGGACTTCTTCAGAGTACCCCGGCTGTTCCGCGTAATTAGAACCGAAGAACCTAGAATCCCTGAACTGAGAGCGAGAATAGAGCAGTTGAGACGTAGGCACCGCGGGATGATGGAAGAACAAGAGAAGAAGCCCACGCTATTAGGGGGACAGGAGGACTTTCTTCCTCTTCTGCCTGCGAATCTCCCGCAAGGTTTCTCCATCTCAAGCATAGACCCACTTTTCTTCAAAGGTGACCTTGTCTTCCACATAAAAATTACGCTACCTGAAGACCAGGGTTTGGTTTCACTCTTTGAAGCGAAGGACTCACAACTAATTGAGGAGGCAGGCAGTCTAGTCAAAACCGACGGGTTAAACGTACTCTCCACTACAACGGAGCAAGGGATTTTCGCCCTTCTGGTTTCGGAAGAACTGAACGAGGAGGAACTCAGGCAAATCGCTGATTCCCTTCGGGAGAACCCGGAGCTCGCCCTTGAACTCCTGGAACCAATTATCAACCGCAACGATGCGATGGAATAGGACGACGTCCTTCCCTTCGCGCCCCACTATTTCAAAGACCGCCTTAATGCCTGCGAAACTTATCCTATGCCAGAGCCCTATTCGCCCGACCGCTAGTCTCCCTCAGTGCGTTATGCCTGAGATTCACGGAACTACCAAATGCAATATAATCAGAGTAGGGTGTCTGAAGAAGTAATAGCTCACTACCGAATAGAGGAGCTAATTGGGCAAGGCTCAATGGGCGTAGTCTACCGCGCCATTGACGAAAAGGACGGATCGCCCGTCGCTCTGAAGGTGTTCTACCCCGACTCCCAGTTGACTCATTCCCAGCAACAGGACCTCCTAAGAAGGTTCGAGAAGGAGGCAAACATCCTCAGGGAGATAAAGCACGAGAACGTGGTCGGTTACCGTGAATTCGGAAGTTTTGAAGGCAAGGAATACCTTGCAATGGAATATCTGGAGGGTCAAAACCTCAAGGATCTTCTGGAGATGAATGTGGCTTTTTCTTTGGAGGAGGTAGTAGATATAGGCTTGCAAGTTCTCTCCGGTTTATCTTCATGTCACGAGCGGGGAATAATTCACAGGGATATAAAGCCGGCTAACATCGTAAAACTACCCAGCGGTGTAGTTAAGCTCACCGATTTCGGCATAGCAAGAATACTTACCGACGCAACGATTAGCAAGACGGGAATGGTCGTTGGGACTCCGAATTACATGTCCCCCGAGCAGATTAAGGGCGAGGAGCTTACCCCCGCCACCGACATATTCTCCCTGGGAGTTGTAATCTACGAGCTGGTAACTAGAAGAAAACCGTTTGACGGGGAAACCATAGCCACGATTATGTATAACGTCGTGAACCTAAACCCGCCCTCTCCCAGATTCTTCTCTTCGGAGATACCTGAAAATGCGGAAACCGCAATCAATAGAGCCATTGCAAAGGACCCTCGGGACAGGTACCCTAACGCGCGGGAATTTCAAAAGGACCTGATGGCAATTGTCCAAGAACTACCTGTACCCACAAGTCCGTCAAACCAAGAACCGGCGACGCGGTATCGCGGAGAGGTGGGTGGAAGGAAAGTAGTCTATTGCGTGGACTGCGGAACACCTAATCCCTCAAACCGTTACACTTGTATCAATTGCAAGCTTCCTCTAATTAAGAGAGAGACCCACAAGGCTGGCTTAACTGCGCAACAACCACAAATAACTGCCGAGGCAAGATTTGACCGTGCCTTGCTAATTTTCCTGAACTCACTGCTCGCGGGGATAATCATCTTCATCATTTATCTCTTCTTTCACGGATAGAGCGACTATTGCTGGGTAGGTTCACCCACCTCCGAAGGTAAACCACTTCATTCAGCACTTGGGTAAACCGCCGGTGCCCGCTCCGTCATTTACGCGACTCAAGTTGCAGTAGGTTTTCAAGATAAGTTATTATCCACCAAAGAGCAAAGCTAAGAAACGTGCCCGCTTTCATCGCCAATCACCTGCCTAGGCCTGTACTTCACCAGCCTAATCATATTGCCCTTCTCACTGAAGCTAACTTCATCCATTAAGCTCTTTATCAGGAAGAGACCACGTCCGTACGCCTTTAGAAAAGAATCCTCGTCCAGCTCCTCATAATCTATCCACACACGGGAATGCGCAAAACCTTCACCTTCATCCTGGATTAGGACCTCAACCCTGACCGGGTCAAGAGTTACAGAACAGATGATAGACCTACTTTTTCCCTCCCCCTTTTGCGTCTGGCTTAAAAGGTAACTCCTGTATTGATCGTGGCCTGCAAGAAGAAGTCTCTCCTTCTCTTTTTTGTCAATTCTAAGGTTGCCGTGCTCAAAGGCGTTTAATAGAGCTTCGTAACATGAGACTTTCAAGTCATTCAGCTGTTCCTTACCCAACTGCCAGCTCTCCCTGACGGTTGAAAACACGAAGTTGGCAACCTTTTGAAGGTATTCATAGTTGTTCGGTATCTTTAAGGTAACCGAATGATTACGAATAAACGGCATAACAGCACCAACATCCTCGCGCTCATCAGGCATTGCAAAGATCCCCTCAATCAGCCTAACTACTTCATCTGGGTCAAAGGGTTTTTTCATAAAGCCCTTCGCCCCTAGCCTAATCGCCCTAAGCGCGTCCTCCATCTGCCCATACCCCGTAAGGATGACCACGGGTAAGCTAAGACCTTCAACACTCAGCTTTTCAAGAAGAGCCATGCCGTCCATGTTTGGCATTCTTATGTCAGTGATAAGAAGGTCTGGGGTTTCTTTTTCGATCTTCCTAAGCGCGTCCAACCCGTCCACTGCCTCAATTACGCTATAGCCGAGATGCCTCCTGATCTTCTTCCCTATAACCTCCCTGATAAGCTCTTCGTCGTCAGCAACAAGTATACGCCTTTCCGGATCTGCCACGTTCACCATTCTACGTGAAATACTCTCTACGCGCAACTGCGGGCATTCCTGCGTTAGTTCCGTAACTTGCCGATAATTGTCATTGTAGGGAAAATCGGGGGTCCTAATTGGCATTAAAAGATGCTATAATGTAAAGTGATGGTAAAAGTAACCTTCCTGAAGGCTGAAACTGACCTATGAGGCTTCTGAAGCGAAAGAACTTGCCAGAAATGGGCATAAGTAGCCGCAGAGCCCACTACATTGACAGCGTTGGATACCGCAAGGCGCGGGCGGAGAGGCTCAACAAACTGCACTTCTTCCACCTCTACTACACTGGAGAGATCTACCACCAGAAAGCGAGTTGGACCTTTGGAAATCGCTACTCGCCTTCTGTGGAGCCTCCAAGCATCAATCTCAACTACGCGCGTTTCATCATTGACAGGCTAGCTTCATTTGCATTTGACGGAATTATGGGCGTGAGGCTGGGCGAGGAGGTAATCCCACTCAGGGGGGCTGGTGCAAGTGCTAACCGCACTAGCAAGGAGTTAGCTTTCCTGAAGGGCTTCTTGATGAGCAGTGGTTTCCTTGCCGACCTAGTATCGGTAGCGCGGGAAGCTCTCATATCCGGTGACGTGGCGCTAAAGCTTTGGAATTCACCCGAAGGCGACTTTCCACTGGGATACACCCTAATTCCAGCGGATGCGTTTGACTACGAACACCAGATGGATGACGTGAGAAGCGTAGAGTTCTTCCGGGAGGAGTACGGTTTTATTGAGGCTGATGACGTGATAAGAAGTCGCCGTGTGGATACTTACCCCGACGAGATTATCACCTACCGCGACCACTTAAGTACTCCTTCAGTGAGCTCAAGTATTTCATGGTTATTTGGAAATTACCGCTCACCGCTACTGCCTCCAGTGCCCGAGAGAGTAGAAAGTAGAATTCCAAACCCCATGGGGCTTCTGCCGTTCGTTCACGTCGCGAACAAGAGAAGAACGGGTGAGAAGTTTGGCGTTTCCGAGCTAGCAGATATTACTCCAATTCTAGATGATATCAACTGGAAGTTTAGCCAAAGATCCAGAAACATCAGCAGAACGATGAACGCCATCATCAAGAACGTAAACGGCAGACTCGTTCACGACCGATTTGATGATACGCAGATAATCAGCGTTCTTGGGGAGGGCGCCCAACTAGAGTACCTCGTGAACCCAAGCAACCTGGAGCCAGTGGAAACCCACGTGAATTCCCTTAAACAGGCGCTGACGGACCTGACGGGTGTCGTTATGCTAAGCCCAGAGAAACTAACGAGTATAGGGCCATTATCCGGTTTTGCCTTATCAATTCTATACGAACCGCTGATCAACTCGGCGAGAAGAATACGCTCGGACATTGGATCTAGCGTTGAGCGCTTCTTGGCGCTCGTCCTCCGTGCTGGGAAGTCCCTGGGAATCCTGAAGGACGGGGATAGCGAAAGCGTCCCTAGGCTCATTTACGCCCCTGACCTTCAGTTCACTGAAGAGGAGAAGCTTACTAGGCTCAGGCGATTCAAACTCGCGAAGGAGGCTAACTTAACGAAGGAAGAAACGTCGATGACTGTCGGTGAGTAAAGGAGCTTGAGATATGGTGGACAAAATGAGTTATAAGCGCATTTCAAACACGAAGCAGGAATCCACAATTCAACTTGAATACCCTCGGCGTGACCTAGGGTCCGCAGTGCCCGAATCTACAGATTCGGAAGCAAGCGATATGCCATACCCAAACGAGCAAGAACATACAGCCGTGGCGGAGGTAGAGATGACCTCTAACGAAGAAGCGAAAAGTGAAGACGAAGTTTCCCCCCCATCCGGATCCAGGCTATCGGACGAAGCCATCTCTAGCCGGGATCACGTTTCCACCGCAGAAAGCTGTTCCACCTCGGAGAAGAAGGAATTCTCCCCAGAGAACCCTGAAACAGTGGACGAGGTTCAGGCGAACAGCGGGGAGGCTCTCCTTGATAGTCGCACCCCTTTGGGAAACGAGATTCAGGAACTTGTGAGAAAGGTTGTTGAAGAAAGGTTGGCAGTCCTATTTCCCAAACCAACGGAGATTCCAAGAATGCGTGGTGGGACCGGCAACCTTTCGTCGGAGGATCATCTCCGCCTCGGCTACGGTTCAACTTCCCCTCACCGTTAGGTGAGAGTTAACTTTAGGAGGAATGTGAAAAATGGCTCTAACGTTGGCAGAAGCTGCAAAGCTTGAGAACGATTTCTTGAAGCGCGGAGTGATTGAGACCTTCGGGGAGCACTCACCCGTTTTGGAGGATTTGCCTTTCATTGATGTTCAAGGTAACTCCTTCAAATACAACGTAGAGGAAACCTTACCGGGCGTGGAATTCCGTGCGGTTAACGCAAGCTACACAGAATCCACTGGAACGGTAACCCAGGATAGCGAATCACTAGTTATCTTTGGCGGTATCGTTGATGTGGATAGATACCTTCAGCAGGTTCGCGGAAGCATAAACGATCAACGAGCTAACCAGACGAAGCTGAAGGTCAAGGCACTCGCGCTTGCGTTCACGAGGGAATTCTTTGAAGGGGACGCAGGAGTTGACCCAAATTCCTTTGACGGCTTAAAGACCCGTCTTTCCGGCTCTCAGGTAATTACCGCGAACGATGGCTCGGGTAACGGGGACGTACTGACCCTTGATTACATTGACCAGCTAATTGATGCGGTCTGGGGCGGACCGGACGTCATTTACCTCAACAAGGCCAACCGCAGGAAGCTCATATCTCTCGCTAGAGATACCGAGATTGTTACCGTTGAAATGGATTCCGGCGGGAAGGTCCACACCTACTACGACGGAATACCCGTCAAGGTAGTAGATAAGGACAATCTCAACAACGACATCCTTGGCTTTGACGAGACAGTCGGAACTAACAACGCAACAAGCTCCATCTACGCGGTAAGGTTCGGAGCGGAAGAATTTGTCTGCGGACTAACCAACGGAGGAATTCAGGTTGAAGACCTTGGGCTCATACCTAATCCGCCAGTTTATCGCACCCTAATAGAGTGGTACGTTGGGCTTGCGGTCTTCAATCCAAAGAGCGCGGCGAGACTGAAGGGGATTCACCAGTAAGGAGTAGGAATGGACCTAACGCAGAGAAAGTTGGAAGGTATCATCAGGCTTGCCTGCGATATTACTGGCAGGAACCCTGAACCTCTCCTCTCTGCTTTGGGGATTACGCCGTACCTTTACCGAGTACAGACCCCTAATCCCCACTTTACGGGCGAGCTCTACGGCGTTTGGTTTGACAACGGGAAAGCGGAAGTTACTTCAGAGAATGCCAGAAGATTCTTTGAAAAGGGTTACCGAGTGACCGAGGTACCGCTCCGCTAGGAATTTTTGGTTGGGGCTGGCTGACCAGCCCCAACCACTTCTCAAGAACATGAAAACAAACCTTGAGTACATCAGAGCTTTCTTAGGAGAAAAAGAAGATAGCAACCCATTATTTTCAGATGCAGAATTGCAGGACCTTATGAAGGGGCACGTCATCCACTCTCTAGACGAAAGTTTAGCAAGGAGGCTGTCTCGCGCGGGGGTTAGCTACAGGATCGTTGATGACTGCGGATTAATGCGTATCACGCTTAGGGAATTGAAGAACCTCGCGCCCCCAACCAGGGAATTCTACGCAGGCATTGGCAACTGGCTTGACGATTCAGGCAAAGTGTTCGTGAATGAATTTGAGCACTTACTTCAGCCCACCGAAAGCATTGATTACCTTCAAGGGGCAGTAAGATTTACCACTGAATTGCCCCCGGATGCAAAGATTGAAGTGGAGGTGTACCTCCTGGACATCAAAGGCTTGCTAGTCAAGATTTTGGAGATATTGAAAGCATCAAGTGCCAGACTAGCATTAAGAGCTGACCTGGCCGGGGTTTCAGTTGACCTCTCACGTATTACAAAGAGCCTAGAGGAGGAAATAGAGGCTTTGACCGGCTCCTACGAGCTTGAGATTTCTGCCTGGGAGGATTACCCACACTGAGATGAGCGGAACGTATCTGCAAAGGATTCTAACGGAGCTCGTTGGCAAGGCGGGAGGGCATACCACGGATGTATACCTGAGAACGTACTCGGAAAACGGCGGGAGTCTGGAGGCGGGTTTTCCCCCCAACCCAAATTACACTGACGAGCTGGTTACGCCTACGCCACTGGTGATCACACCAGGAACTGAGAACGCCGAAACGCTCAAGGGCATTGGGGTATCCGCCAGGGCCTCAACCGGGCACACCGTATTTGTTCTAACCGCGGACGTCCCCGCGGAAGTTGGAAAATTCTTGGTAGTTGACGGCAAAGAGTATGAAATCATCAGGGTGCGCGAGCCCATCATATTCAGGGCAGTACTCCTAAAGGTAGCCCTAGCAAGGAGAGTAATAAATTGAGCGGAAACACAACCTACAGTGTGAACAAGTGGCTAAGGGAAAATCTTGAAGCTACCGCTCCCATCGCCTTTCATCCGGCGGAAGAGATTATCCTGCCTTCCTACAGAATTCAGTGGAGGAATTCACGGCCCCTCCGCATCAAACCGCAGGGTCTAGTCATAGGGACGGATTTCAGAATCTACTGTCTTGCACCACGGGGCGACAAGCATCAATCACGCCTACTGGCTGATAAGGCTATCTCCCTGCTTAAGAAATGGAACGAGGGCACGTTTTTTGTCCCACGGTACGTTTACGGCGAGGAAGCCTCAGGTCCAATTGACTTCATCGCCTTCAAGAACGTTGAAAGTAGGACAGAGTTCCTGCCCGAACACCCGGAAATTTCTGTTGAAGTAATCCAGGCGATAGCCATTGCGCTGATAGAGCCTGAAACTTAGGAGCTGATTATGAGCATAAACTTTCAAGCACTAACTCTAGGTGAAGGAGAACTTTACTTAGACGACCAGAAGATCGGACCCGTCACGGATATACGCATTACAAAGGAGGTTGAAAGGTTCGCGGTGGAGACTGCGGACAACGGGGAGTTTGTTGTAAGCCACCTTATTCCCGTGAGGCGAGCCTTTAGCATCTCAATGGTTCTGAGGGAACTTGCGCCCCCAGCGCTTTCCTATTTTCTGTCTGGGGGTGAAAGTTCCAAGCTGAGCGGTGGCGATAGCACGGTGACCGAGTATATTCGGTTGTTTGAAGGCTCGCCGAGCGTTTTGAAGTACACCCCTACAGCCCCTATTACAGTGAAAAGTGCCTCCTCGGGAACCACTTATGCTGAGGGCGTGGATTATACTATCGACTCTGCCAATAGACGAATATCTCGGATCGCAACGGGGAGCATCATACCGGGAGAACTACTTGAAGTTACGTACCAGCATAGCTTTCCCGCCTGCAGAGAGATCTCTTTAGCCGAGCTAGAGCCAAAAACCGCCAAGGTGGAAATTCTTCATCGTTACCCGGATGGGCAGAGCGTACTTTCAATCCTGCTGAGACGCGTGGAGCTTGACGCGTCCGGAGTTTTCAATCTGGAAGCGGATGAGCTTATCGGCGTTCCCATATTCGGCAGATGCCTCGTGGATGACAACTATCCCGACTCTCACTTCGGGATAGTGCGGATTTACGGAAGCGTAATGAGCGAGATGAACGTGAGGTAGAGAGATGGCTTTCCTTCAACTTCTTAGAAAAGCCTGTGAAAGGAACAGGATCCTCGCTGTGCTTCATCCCGGAAGTAGGCTGGTTCTTGAAAGTGGACGCATAGTGAGGATTAGACGCCTGAACCTTCGTCGTGCACTGACGGCGCTTTGCTTAGTGGCACAGGTTCTTGAGAGAATCGGCTGGGAGAAGCTAGGGGAGAAACCATTACTCCAGTTACTTATGCATTTGGCAACTGCAGGCGGTGAAGAGTTGGTTGAAATACTTTCCCTGCTCACCGAAGAAGACACGGAGACACTACTACACGAGCTTACGCCCGCAGACGCTGTGAGGATACTGCTCACAGCGTTTGAGCAGGAATTTGGCGGAAGGCATAACCCCGATGCTGAAAGGGCGGGTGAAGAAAGTGCCTGAGCGGAACTACGAGTGCCTCTTCCTTTTGCTTTCTCCAGGTCTTCCGCGCTATATCAAGGCTGGCGCAGAAAAACTGGGAATGTCCTTTGGCGATGCACTCAATTTCTTGACGCCAAAGGACCTCCTAAGCCTCCTCGAGGAGAACGGACAAGGATTTACAGAAGGAGAACTCTTCGTGTATCGGGCGGGAGAAGACGAAGGAAGGGACGAGAAGCTCAAGAATTTCTTCCATTAGATAAGCGGGAGGACATTTCAAATGACGCCTATTCCCTTTAACAGCATTGAGGACAGGGTAGAGGACATTGATAGAAAATTGTCCGAGCTGGCGGAGCAGATTAACGCCACGTGGAGCTTTCTAACATCCCGCCGGCTGGGAGAGATTCCGTTTATTCGCGAGCGAATTGAAGAAAGACCAGTGAGATTCGCGGACATTGACTTGGACCGCCTGGTAAGAAGGCTCGGGATGACGTTTGGCAGAGGCGGAGGTCTCTCTTCCGCTGAAAGCGTTCTCGTGTCTACCCTTGAGGCGAGTGCGGGCAGGGCGTGGCAGAAGTTCCTAACGAAAGCTCTGGGCACCTCCCTTTTTACGGACTTTGCGACCGGCGTAGGAGTGTCGCTGATAGATTCCCTATTCTCCGCCATAGGAAGGGCAATAAAGCCGAAACGTCTCAACCTTCCTCTCCTCCCGCCCGAGCCAATAGGGAGTTTCCCGTCCTTTCCTACGAGAAGGGGGATTCTTCGTGAACGGGGCTTTAGAAGCGAGCAAAAGAAGGTTTCTAGAATCCGCGCGAAGAGGGCGACGGATTTCTCCTCCGTAGGAGACATCGTTGAAAGGCTCATCACTCAAAGGCTGAGCGGATACGGAGGCTAGGAGGAAATAAGATGTTGAGATTGTGGTTTGGTTCAACGCTTGATTACGTAATTGACGTCAATCCTTTAGGTTTCAACGTGGATTACGGGGAGAACTACGCGGTGGCGGTTGACCTGGCAGGCAATCCACACGTAACTAGTTTTTCGTCTTATTCGTATCCAACGCGGGCGTCGGTTTCACTGCCGGGTAATCAATTAACTCTACAAGATGCCGGGGGATTGAGCCTACGTTCCCGCCTAATTCAATTCATAGAGAGCGGGATTGAACTGCCGGTATTTGAGCAAGGTACCGGCAAGTGCTACAAACTTGTAGGACTCAGTACCGAGCTAGGAATACCCGGGTCCACCGAGTTCTCGGAGGACGCGTCAGACATTCCACTGGAACTTTCCGCCTATATCACTTCAGATGGGAATTTCAGTGACTTTGACTCCCTATTAAGCGCTACCTGGAGGAACAGAGTCTAATGGCGTTTACCCAAACTGCGACAGACTTCCTAAAGAACTACGCGAAGAAGATTACCTACACTGTTCAAGCTCGCAGTTCCCACCCGGAGTCCTCAAGCTGGACTAGCCTAACCATCCTTAAAGCGGGATTTTCTCTCGTGCGAGACAGGGAAGAGCTAGGAAGTACGCTCGTTCTTACGCTTCCAGCAGACGTTGCGTCCTTCTATTCAGAACTTGACCCGACCAATCCCCTGGCCATCTTTTCCGAAATCAGGCTAATAGCGCAGATCGCAGGTGAGCAGGAGACGCTTTTTCAAGGCTTTATTACCGAGATTTCAGAAGAAAAGGAACGCTTGCAGGTATTTGCGGTGGACCACTGCTACCGTCTAACGCGTGGCGTCTCCGGGGTAGACGTGGAGGGCGTTCTCACTTCAGAGATTTCAAACGCTCCCCTGTACTCGCTTCCGGACGAGTTTGACGACCACACCTACGGCTTTAGGCAAGACCTGACTCCTGATGGCTTCTCCCCGGAAGGGAAAAGACGTGCGTGGAAAGCCCTTCCTTTCAGGATGTTTGACGGCGGTAATGAAATTCTTCCCGATTTCTATCGCGTCTATCCCCAGAGCGGTGTGGTGAGATTCTTGGACCCTCTACCCTCCAGCCCGACGATCGAAAGCGTGTACTGCTACGTGGAGGGCACGAGTGACGTATCCGAAGCTATTATTCAGGCAATCACTTACCCCCGCGAAAAGGGTGGTGCAGGCGTTGACCCGCTTGAAATTGACCTCCCGAACATCTCCACTGACTTGAATCGGCTAATGGTAAGCCACGGCAGTATGCTTGCAAGCGAGTTCTTGCTATTGCTGGAGGACTTTGTTCCGCAGAATTACTACTTCTTCTACGACTCCGATGAGCAAAAGTTCAAACATAAGCTTCTTACGCAGGCGGTTCAGCCGGACAGGGAGATTATCAACCTAGCTGGCTTCAGGCGAATCAGAACCCGCGAGAACATATACACGAATGTTTTGGTTCGCGGGAGGAAGCCAGTCCCTGACAATCTCGCCCTTTCAGCAACAGTTACCGACCTTCAACCCGGCGTTGGAGAAATCTACCGATGGAACGGTAGCGACAAGGTTTTCGGAGAGGGCTCAATTGACCTTATCCGCGACGCTGACGATAACAGCGGGTTTGGTAGGCATAACGCGCCGTTTTCCTACGGCTACTACGACTTTGCCCAGTTTGACTTAGGGCTGGATGCGGACGGCAACCCTCCAATAGTTTCTGCGGTGGAGATAACGTCAGCAAACTCAAAGAATGTGAATTCTCAAAGCAGCGGGAACTCCAAGTTTAGCTACGGTTACCAGGTTCTAGGAAGTAGAAACGGAGTAAGCTTTGAAGCTATTTCTCCACAGGGGGAGATTCTGGCTGAGCCACTCTCGCGAGTGTTGATTGAGGCCTTTCCAGGGTCCCGTTTCCGTTACATAAAACTCCGAGTTAAGCCGGCAAAGGACGGTGTAAGCAACGAGAACGACCCAGGCCTTGCGGTCAATGAAGTTAGAATCTTCGGAGATGAGTACTTCTCAGTGGAGGCGAAGGTTCAAGGCACCGACCCTCTAGCCAAATTCTACTACCCGGAGTTACTTGAAAAGACTGATGGTGTTGGCCCTCAAGTTCTTCTCGTGGACGTGGGGGAAAAACTGGCGGAGGCAGAGGCTAAAAGGTTAGCGGAAGAACTTTTGGAGTACGCGCTAACGGACTACTTAGCATTTGAAGTCGTTAGCATTTCAGATCCAACGCTAAGGATTGGGCAAACCGTGCAGGTCAGGCATCCCGTCACCGCAGACATCCTAAATTTCCTCGTTGAGAGGCTGGAGATTACCCCAAGTTACACGAAGGTTTATGGCAGAGACTTTAACGCCGAGGTTCTACGATGATTGCGAATGCAAAAATATCCAAAGCCTTATCAAGAATCATTGACGAGAAATTGAGACGAGGCCAACTTAGCCCCGACAGGTCCCCTGCGGTAACCATCCCCACCGTTACCTTGCCCCCGCCTCAAACAGGGGACAACTATGAACAAGCAGGCGTCACTGGCATTAGAACTGACGGAAACCCTTACCTATCCGGGGATATCACCCTAAATGGAAGCAAGGGAGCCAGCTTGGAACAATCGGGGCAGGAGATACTCCTGATACCACCGAAGGTAAGGCACTTCTCCAACCCAAGAACCCCCTTAAGCTCGGTCCAAATGGGAGCCCTCGTTTTGAATTCAATTCATCTATTTCCATTTGAGCCTCCTGGCTGGCTCCTCCTCAAGTCAATCTTCTTCCAGGTGGATAAGGATGGAACTCCGGACGACCAAGCTGAGTTCTTAGAGATAGGGGTCTACAAAAGGAATGACGCGAACGACGGATTCACGAGGGAACTTCAGGTTGGACCATTGAGGTTTAACGATTCAACCCTTCTCTCGGGATTCACACGATACTACCGTCTTTCGGTCTCTTCAGAGATCCCCGCCGGTCAACACTTTCTTGCGATTCTATACAAGTATTCTGGAGCGGGCGGTTACTTATTTGCCCAGTGCCAGTCGGCGGGAATGGTTTATCCCGGTTCGGGCGTATACCTGCTGGGCGTGGCGTCAAGCTTACCGTCTACGATTTTGGACAGCGATTTCTCCTCGTACTTGTCCGCCTTGCCTTGGCTTGACCTTGAAGGCGAGTAGGAATAGTCAAAAAACAATGAACGAAGGAGGTTTATTCAGTGAACGCGATTTTGAAAAAGGTCTTTAAGTTCATTCTTCAGATGCTGTTTGCCGCGTTTGAAGCAGAAACCAATCTGATACTAATGCTTGTCTCCGAGGCTGAGGCTTTGGGCCTCAGTGGAGAAGAAGCTAGAAAGCACGTCCTGAGAGAATTCAGGAAAAATTACAGAGGCGAGCTTAGGGACAGCCTTCTTAATTTCCTCGTTGAAGCCGTCGTAGTTTCCACCAAGGAATGAAAACGCGGTTCTAAGCACTCCTCTTTTTTTCCCTCTTTGGGGATGACTACTTATGAACGATTGGATTGCACTCCTTAGTAACTTCGGTGTTGGAGGTGGGCTTGCCTTTCTCTTCGCCTGGTACTTGATAAAGTCGCTGATCCCGTCCCTTACCCAGTCCAATGAAGAACAGAGAGAGGCTTTCCTCCTCGCACTTAGGGAGGAGCGCGCGGACTTCCTGAATGCACTTGAAGGATTACGGGAAACGCAGGAACGCTTCACTAGCGAAATAAGCCAAAACCTCTCCACTTTGGCGGAGGAAGTAAAGGGTTCCGCGAAGCTCGTTGCGTATCTTGCGGGTAACCCTAATCCCGCATCATCCGAGCAAACAAAAGGCTAACCACCGCCCCCTACGCCCGACTTAAGCGCCACCAATGAGAATAATTGATGTTCGGGAAAGCCTGCCAAGGCACAGATGGAAGCGTTACTCCCGTAGGAGGTTAATTGACGTTAGCCACGTTGTTATTCACCACTCGGGAACACGCTCCGGAACCCCGGAGGCTTTCGCGCGTTTTCACGTAGACATCTATGGATGGCCGGGCATCGGCTACCACTACGTAATCCGAAAGGACGGAACAATCTTTAAGACCAATGCGCTTACGGATATAAGCTACCATGCACGAAACCTCAACGGGGTGAGCGTCGGTATCTGCCTGATAGGAAACTTCAACCACGAGACTCCGGTGTCCGCCCAGCTTTCGGCGCTGAAGGAGCTGGTTGAGGTTCTCAGGAAATACTTGACGGTCAAGGAGGTCATCTTCCATAGGGACGTGGAGGGCTCAAGGACAGTGTGCCCGGGAAAGTTATTTCCGCTGAATTGGGATGTCGTAAGGGGGACTACGGGGCAAGACGAGGCAGTTCAAGACGGATGAGCAGTGCGTTCACTTCGTCAACGGGTAGCCACCAGCCAGGGTATGCCCCAGAAAAATATCCGTGCCAGTCGCTTCCACCAGTAATGATAAGTCCACGTTTCTTGGCGCTGGTACAAAGATCTTCCTGGATTGACTCCTGCCCGGGATAGAACACCTCAACACCGTCAATATCAGATGCTAGCGCCTCATCGCGCACCCGCGAATCTTCAATCTTCACCGGATGCGCGAGAACAGCCAATCCACCATGCTTCCGAATGAACTTCACGCCCTCTTCAAAAGGCTTTGGTGGAGGTATGTAGGCGAGCCCACCGGCTCCCGTCACCTCCTTCAAGAACTTGTCCACCCACCGTCTCAACTTTCCAGTGAGTATAAGAGAGGCGCCGAAAAGCGGTCTTGAGAGCAGGTACTCCAATAGCACGTGGGAGACCATAACGGGGTCGGAGCCAGCCCGCTTTGCGACCCTCTCAAAATCAAGGCGGTAACCGATACTTGCGACCTTCTCAACGACTCGCTTCTGGTGGTCATCACGCTCCCTCTTCAACGCTCTCAGATCATTTTCCAGGTCCTCTGACCAGCGAAGCCCATAACCGAGAAGATGAACCTCCTCGCCCTTCCCACCCACGTCTAGCCAAGTGGTCAGTTCAATTCCGCTAAGGACGAAAATGCGTATTTCAAGGCACTTTTCAAAGAATCTAGGGAATCCCCACATAGTATCGTGGTCCGTAAGGGCCGCGACTTTGACCCCCCGCGACGAAAGGATTCGCACTAGCCTACTAGGCTCGTATCGACCGTCGGAGTGAACGCTGTGAAGGTGTAGGTCGCAATGTAATTGAAACACCGCCTAGTGAATCTAGTGGGAAAACCGAAAGAAGGCAACCCGCCTCCCACGGGCTACTATAAGTTGTTTTCTCGCACGTCAAGATACTAAGAGTAGAACACTCAAAATGGGCATAACAGATCTTACCTTTCTGGGCGTTGGTATCATCCTGATATCTGCAATTGTCTATGGGCTAATCACTGGCAAGGGCTGAACGGGATGCAGTTAACGCCCGGGTGGCATTTCAATCAGACCTTCGCTGGAGATATAGCACCGAAAATGTTCAAATAGGTGGAACTTCCCAATACACATAGGCTGACGTAAGATTGTGGGCGAGGGGCTCTAGCAACTACTCACAACCTAATCTAAGATTCCGGTTAGTCATACTGGGGCAAAACATTCCTCCACTAGCAACCTTTGGCTAACGAAAATGAATCTCAGTCAAGGTTGAAACAAAATCTCACGAGGCTAGGTAATTCTATCATTATCTACTATTGCGCCTAGTAGATTGGAGGTTGACCTATGCACAATACTTTTGCGAACTGGGAGAAGTGCCCGTGCCAACGTTGGACCGGTAACTCCGGGAATGAACGCACGCAAACCCTTAGGACTTGCAGGGCAATTCCACCGGGCAAATTTATCTGGAGTCAGGGCAACCACAGAGGCCTTGCTTACCTAGCTTTAATGCTGTTTCTCTCATTATCCCTCACACCGATTACTATCTTGGCTCAGGAAGGAAGCTCCGAAGAACCAAAGGTTAAGGTCCCGATAGCCCTTGAGGAACTTGAGGCGCTGGCGCTGGAGAATAATCCTACTATCGCACAGGCGGAAGCCCTTCTGGAAGAAGCAGAGGGCAAGCGTTTGCAGGCTGGGCTCGACCCGAACCTAACGTTTGGCTATTCCCTTGAAGAAATGAGTTTGCGCCAGCCGAAGAGAAAATGCCCACTGAACTCGCCCACCAGCATTAACAGAGGCGCAAACTGCGGAGGTTAGGACACGTAAGCTACGAGCGTCAATAGGAGCAGGCTTACCAGGATTATCATCGCAATGCCCATCATACTTGCCTCCGGCGTCGCTCTTAGGTAATGCTCAAGGCTTCTAACCATCGGAGGAAGGCTTGCCCAGCGTGCCTCCAGCCTTTCTCTCCAGTGGCGGAAAAATTCCTCGTTTTCCGCCTGGCGCTTAGGATCCTCATAGTACTTGAAATAGAAATACGCGAAAACCGCGGAAAAGATGGCGACCACAAGTAGCGAAATCCACTTGAACTGGCTCGCAAACGAGGCGAAGAACAGCGTGAAAAAAAGGAAGAATCCTAAATTCACCATACTTGGCTGAAAGTACCGCATCAGACTCGCCTCCACCGACGTTTAACTACCCAGAATATTCTAACGCAAGATTACCGATGCGAGCCTTGCCCTTCGCTCCACCCTATTCAGCTTTATCCTAACTATTCTTTGTCTGCTAGGCTCCTTTGGCAATACTCTCTCAAAACCGTTTCTGTACTAGGAAGTAGTTTCATTGCGGGATGGTTCAGATTGGAGTTTGCCATATTCATAAACGTTGGTCTTGGAACTCGCCAACGCGCGTCCTTGACACTTGCTGGAATTATCAGCTCAACCTTATCCTCGCCAATGGCTTCAGCAATTATCCTTGCCTGCTCAAACCTGCTCAAATAGGGAGGCTTATGGGCGTGGAATATTCCGCCAGCTTTCTCGTCCCTCGCCAATTCCCATATAATCTCCGCCGCCAACCCGTACGTCAAAATGTAGCCTGTGTAATCAGTGTAGGCAGGAAATTTCTCGTTCTTGAGCAGTGATTCAATGCAAGCATCAACAAAATTTGGTCTGCCGGCGCCTATCAACCAGGGTAGCCTAACTACTAAGGAGTTAGGAATCTTCAATGAGTACTCCTCCCCTATTCGTTTGGAATGGGCATACGCATTGATTGGAAGCGGTATATCAGTTTCAAGGAACGGGCCCTCGCCGTTAGCGCCGAATACGCTGTCGGTTGAGATGTATATTAGCCTTGCCTCAATGTCTTTACAGGCATCAGCTACCTCGCGCGTCCCTTCACCGTTCACGGAAAAGGCTAGCTCCTGATTCGCCTCGCAGAATTCAACGTCTGTAATCGCAGCTGTATGAATTACCAAGGACGGACTTTTCGCGCATAGAACGCGTGAGACCGAACCTCTCACGGCTAGGTCAATCTCCGGAAGGTCTAGGGATTCTACTTCAGTTGGGGCGGAACGGATGAGAGCGGAACCTAGTCCACCTCTACCTATAAGGAGTACACCACCCCGCAGGTTGCTAGAGAAGCCCATTACTTATATCACGTACTACCTGCGCGTAAGTCTCGTGGGTTCCCACATCCCGCCAGTACTTCTTAGTTTCGTAGACCGCGACTGTCAACCCCTTCGCCTTTACCGCCTGTATTAGCTCCACCATATCATATCTTCTCGGAGGAACTAATTCCAAAACCTCTGGCTCCAAAACGTAGATGCCTGTACTTATTAAGTAGTCAAAACTTGGTTTCTCCTCAATGCTGGAAAGGCAGTTCTTGCCATCGGTTTCAATAACGCCAAAGCTAACCTCAACGCGTTCCGATTTCCCGAGCACCGTGATGGCGGCCTTGCTATCTAGGTGAAAGCGAAGAAGGTCGCCAATATCCTGCTTCGTAAGCACATCTGCGTTGTGAACTATGAACGGAGTATCAATCTTGTGGACAAGCAAATGGAGGGCTCCCGCTGTTCCCATTACATCACTTTCCGTTATGTATTCAATGGCGATCCCTGGTAGCGTGCAGTTCTCCATATACTCAATTATCTGTTCCTTAAGGTAGTTCACAGCAACAATGTATCTATAAAACCCGCATTCCAACAAATGCTCAACGATATAACTAATGATCGGCTTCTCCCCTACTTGAATGAGTGGTTTGGGTATAGTTTCCGTAAGTGGACGAAGTCTAAGTCCCCGTCCGCCAGCCATGATGACTACTGGATTCTCGTAGGTTCTCCGCTCCAACGCGTGTTGGACCGGCAAGACCTCCAAGAGTTCTCCCCTTGCGTTCACGAAGGGCACGAAGTCTAGGTTGGAATCCGTTATGAACTTTCTAATCTCAAGGGGATTCGCCAGCAAGGCAAGTGCGCGTTTAGAAACGAGAGGACATCTACCAATCGGTGCCCCCGCACCAAATTCTTCTATCAACCCCTTGATTTCAACAGCTGTAACTATGCCTAAGAAAATGCGTCCCTCCAACACAATCGCGGTATCAATACCCTTGTCTGAAAGTGCGGACAAGGCTGATGCCAGGGGGGTCTCCGCGTGGACATCCAAGGTCATTGGACGCCTTGACACCTCCGCACTGATTCCTTCCACAGCCTTATTGTTTCCAGACAAAGCGTTTCGCCAACTAGCCCTTGATATAGCCACGCGGTATTCTAACACATCCTCAATTCATTACGCCTGTATAAGCCAAACGGGCCACTCCCGCAAGAGCGAACGGTTCTGCTAAAGCTTTTCGTCCAGGGTACCCTCACCTTCTACGTGGTTGAATGTGGGCACTAAATCGGAAAGCATTTCAACCACTTCCTTCTTCTCAGTTGCCAAAAGAGCGTCCGCATTCGTAACCAACTCCTCAAGCTCACCCAATCTAAGGTCTAGCTCGCCCAACTCTAATCCGGAAGAGCCTCGTAACACCACCACATCCTTATAAGGTTGAACCGCAGACTCAGCTTCCCCAACCTCGCTGAACTCCTCAAAGGGCTTTTCCCCCGGAGTGTCACTCGGACCAAATACGCAGGGCCAGTAGCCATCATTTCTATCACCATTTAATTTGGCAAAAGCTTCCACTATTGATTCGTAGAACCTTGTTTTAAGCCCAAAAGCGCGAAGTAGTCTTTCTGCCACGGTTACAAAGCTAATAAGGTGTTCCCTCTCCATTCTGGGAACAAGCAACTCGCCGGTGCGGGCGTGAAAGGCGGAAAGCAAACACAGGTGCCCTCCCTCCATGGGCGTTACGAAGTATCGGGAAACGTCAGAGGGACCCGCAAGAGGTTGGGAGTGCTTGAGTCTTTCCAGAAAACTCGCGGGGAGACTCCCGTCCGAAAAGAGAACGTTGGCGAATCGGGTGGAAGTCATTGTGCGTGCGGGCGGATTCTCAAGTCCTTGATAGGCAAAAATGACTTTTTCCATTAGTCTCTTACTCGCACCCATCACACTAGCCGGGTTCGCCGCCTTGTCCGTGGAAATTGCAAAGAACCGTCTCACTGGCATTTCTTCCCTAAGGAAACGTAGCAACTTCCAGTTATTGAGCACATTGACGGTTAGAAGTTGGGCGAGGCTGAAAGTGTCCTTTTCTGACCGAACGTGCTTTAATGCAGCGAAATTTAGAATAACGTCTGGCTTCCTACTTCTAAGAAGCGAGTAAAAAGCGGGTGCGCCGAAATCAAGCGCCCACGCTTCATATTTAGGAATTCTGCCCCAGAATAAATTCCGCAGCAAACGAGTGAGGGATACAAGACTGTTCTCGCTAAGGTCTACGCATAGGAGTTCTTTTGGCTGAAGCCGAGCCAACTCCTGCACAACTATTCTGCCGATGCTTCCGGCCGCTCCAATGACTAGAACCGATGAGCCCTGGACTTCCTCCTCTATGGCTTGCCCTGCATTCGCGTAGTCCTCCGTAAAGAGTGGGGCTCGAGGGGCTACTATTGCCTCGGAAAGTTCTTGAATACCCAGTTCCTGTCCGGTTAATTGCATCAGGAGAACGTCCATAGTTTACCTCACGCTCCAACCTGAGCGGAACATCTCACTGGTATAATCTCAGCTTGAATGTCTGACAAACCGAAAGTCCTGATATTCATTAGCTCCCTCGGTGTTGGTGGGGCGGAACATCTTGTCGCCAATCTGCTAAAAGGAATTGATAAGCAAAAATTTGAGCTTCATTTCTTGACTTACTACCCTGCACGGGGGTCCCTGCCGGCCTACAATATCCCGTCCGGTGTGGTTCCGCATTTCATCCCAAAGCACAGAGCGTTTGACCTCGCCTTCTTGAGGGAACTTAGGGACATCTTTCGGAGAGAGAAGTTTCACCTCGTTCACAGCGTCCTTGACGGTCCGAACTTCTTCTCGCGTCTTCTAGCCAGGCAAAACGGCGTTCGCCATCTAATCACCGAGCTCTTGAGCTGTCGGACGGACCTATGGAAACTCCCACTTGAAATAATGTTGAGGGGGCGGGCGGATATCGCCCTTGCTAACTCGGAAGCGGGAAGAAGCTTTTTGATACGTAAGGTTGGTTATCCTGCATCCAGGACGCACGTGATTATAACGGGCATCAACTTAGACGAATTCAGGCTTTGCCCATATGAGGAGCGGGCGACTTTGCAAAAAAAACTAGGCTGGGAGGAGGGCAAGACTCACTTCCTGCTTCTCGGACGCATTTCTCCAGAGAAGAACCAACGGTTAATAGTCAGGGCGACCGCTAGAATTCCAAGCGAGTTTAGAAGCAGAATGAGGATTCACATTGTGGGCCCCGTAAGGAAGAAAAGTTACAGGGACCTGCTCAGAAAGGAACTTGTGCTTAGACGTGTGGATAACTTCGTTCGCCTTGAAGAACCCGCACAATCGGCGCGTGACGCGATTTCCGCATCTGACGCGCTTCTAGTCACCAGTGTCCGTGAAGGGCTTCCCAACGTTATCCTTGAGGCGTGGGCAGTTGGGAGACCCGTTATCGCTACCGCAGTTTCAGATATACCTAAGCTTCTTGAGGAATCCCAGGCCGGGCTATCATTCCCAAGCGGAGACTCCGCCTCACTAGCGGAGTGGCTTATGCACTTCTGCTCCTTAGGGGAATCGGAAAGGGCGGAAATGGGCTTAAGGGGCAGACGGTACGTTGAAAACAACTTCAGTTTGGAAGAAATGATAAAACGTTACCAGGAATTATACGAGTCTGTGCTTTCAGGCGAGACTGGGGCTAGGGAAATGGCTGAAGTGGCTTGAGCTGGCTTAGCCCCTGTCCCCTAACGTCTTTCTCCTCTTTGTTCGGATAAGAGAAGTCACGGGCTAACTGTGGGGAATAGCCTGCGCCTCATTCCATCAATTAACCATTTACGAATTGAGCGCTGTTCCGTGAAAAGCGTGAACAGACCGAGGACTGATTGTGAAACAACCCAAACCGCGACTGCCAAAGTTACGGTTTCTCCGATTTGTGCCTTTAGTAGGATCGCAAGAAACGCAAGAAGAAAGGCAATGCAGTAGGCAGAGAGGCAGCGCAAAGACGCGGAGCTAGCTTTGAAAATTAAATGAGTCTCAACCTGTTTTACAATCTGAAGAAGCAGATTGGAGACTGCCCAGACGACCGCAACCCCCACGATTCCGTACTTTCCCACTACGAGAAACATTACAATCACCGACGCAGAGCCTATGATTAGAGTGTTAGCGGTATCCAACCATTGATAGTTCAGACTGCTCAGGAGTTGCCCAGATATGGCGAGAACACCTCCGAGAGCCCTGGAGCCAAGAAGCAAAAGTAGCACGATGGCACCGGCGCGATAACTTGAGCCGTAAAGTCCGATGAGGGTTTCTGGAAACGCGACACCGATTATGAAGATCGGGAGCAGAACGGCGCTCAACCAGCAGGATATGGAGTTGAAATACGTGCCGAGGGACGCTTCCTGCGAATAGTACAATTTGACGAGACGTGGAATGAAATTGGTCGCGAACGTAAGTAGGAACAAATCAACGGCTGCAGTTATCACGAGCGCAGCACTGTAAATCCCTAGCGACTGCTCGTCCATTTGATAGGCTATTATCCAGCGGTCAGTTCGCTGAATTAACCAGTAGCCTGTGTAGGAGAGAATTAGCGGTAGCGCGTAAAGTAGTAGGAGCCTCCACCTAACGCTTGCGTTTCTAGTCAGCAGGAGCAGCCTGAACAGGAGGTAAAGGGCTCCCAGTCCCACCAGCAAGCGCGATAAGGCGAACATCGTAGCGAATGCTAGGAGGTTCAAGCCTGCCAGAGCGCCAATGATTAAGCCGATACTTAGAAGCCCCTGTGGGAGGACGCTCTCCAAAAGGGCATAGACGCCCACCTGCTTCCTGCCCAGGAAATAAGTGGCTAGCATCGCGTAAAGTAGGTGGAATGGGACCGCAAAGAGCATAATGGCGAAAGCAACCCTCCCTTCATTCGTTTGAAGCGCGGTCGCTAGGACCGGATAAGCCAGAATAACTATCGGAACAAATAGGAATGAGGTAGAAAGGGCTCCGCGAGCCACAAAGGCGCTGGCTTCAGATTTACCCCTTGCGTCCCCCTTGGCGTCCGCCTCCTGGTAAAAACGTGGGATCAAAAAAGAAAGCGTGCTTTGTATCATCGCTGGAATGGTGTTGGCGGCAAGGACGCCAAACGCGAATACGCCGTAGTGTTCAGGTCCAAGGGATCTTCCCACAAGGATGTCCGCGGCCAGCCGAATAACTCTGATTGACCCTCCCAGGACCAGAAGTAGCGCAACGCCTTTAGCCGTTCCCTTTAAGGCGGATTCCAGATGCGCATCATTACCCGTGCTGGAGAATTTGCTTGGGGATGAGGAATAGCTTTCTTCCACGTCGGTTACCTTAGAGACGTTATAATACACCGAAGTCTGACGTTGGTGTTGGAAGGGGTCATTCCGTGGCGCGCAACGCGGTATTGAGAGTCATCAGACTTTCACATCGTTACTCAACTAGGATCTCTCAGATGCGAATATAGTATCGCCATACACGAACACACCCACAACTAACGTGAAAATTATCACGTAGAAGACGTTATGGATGTTTAGGTCAAAAGCCTTTCTAAGTATGAACGAATAGGAGGCAAGCACTGGCAAGACAACTAAAGTCGTTGCTGGCGAGTACGTAACGTAAATCTCCATTAGGCTAAGCCCAAGAAATAGAAGGAAATGTACCAGTAGAACTCCTACCAAACCAAAATTAATTAGAGCTTCGGAATCAGAGCTTACAGCCCTAAACCCCCCGAGAAGTGCCGCTTTCTCTGCGAACATTCTGCTAACCCACTCCGATATTCTTTCTATATCACCAATACCCATTGCTGAACGAACGGGCGATGGAATCAACCCTACAATCCCCTCTGCATATGTCTTGCCGTAGAAAAGTTCTCCACCCGATGAATAATAACCTAGAATGTCCGATGACGTTCTGAAGACGATACCGGGGTCGTTATAGGAAAGGCTGTAAATTACCTTCGGGAGAGGGGTAGTCAATGCTCTCGCCTCAGAAACACCAACCTCCGCAACGGTAATCTCCCTAACCAATGCAACCGCGCCGAAGATCACGAAGAGAAGCCCAAGGAATCCAAGGATCCACACCGCACGTATCCGCTTCACATTGGTAGTAAAGAATATGAGGAAAATGATTACCAAGGAAAGTGGATAGGACCGCACCCCAAGCGCCACGATGTTCAGAAACAGGGAAGCCAGGACTATCAATAAACATATTACGACAGGCGAAACCTTCGCCCGCGAAGGTATTTTGAGACTCATGTATCCAGTTAGAACGAATGTGGCCAGTATTGCCCCAGCTTGAAGCAAGTAGAAAACGCCTATACTTAAAAGGTCAAACCTTTCGCGAAGGATCGTGAACCTGGCTCCTCGCTCCATTGAGAGGAGCCCAGAAAAGCCACCGAACACCTGAAATCCCATGACGATTATTGGAATGGACACTAGGGAAAGAATTACTGAAACGATAAGAAGACGATACAAATGCTCCTTCTCAAAGGATATGGGCGACCGCGGTCTCACACCCCTTCCCATTAAGCTGGCGAAAGCTATCCCGCAAAAGATCCCAACAAACCCGAGCGCTTTAACCTTTAACGTCGGTATGAACTCCGCTGGGAACTCAGTAGCGTCTATGATACCCAGGAAATAATCCGCCAGAAATGGAACTGAGTAAAGGTAGTAGAAAAGGACAAGCACCGAAATGCCAGATACCCGTCCATTAATGACGTTGCCCAGACTATAGGGAATCAACCCAAGGGAACCAATGGTGAGCAGGGTTAGGACAACAAACCAGAAACCAAGTTCTAAGTCTTGACCTGCCATCTCGCTTCGGCGTATTCAAAAGTGAAGTCGGCTTTTATTCTTTAGGGTCTCCCACACGTTGACGCACTAGCTTTAAGCTATCCAGCGCCTTTCAAACGTCAAAACCCCACCCAGCAGGCTAATCCCGTGATCCCCGCATAAATGGACTATCATTTGAAGGTCCCTGATTGGAGTAACATACCTCTTTGCAGTAACCAATACCTGCCCAACAGCTTTGGCAGAAAGCAGGCTATCCGAGGTTAATGCGAGGGGTGCTAGGTTCACCACCACCCAATCGTAGGTTTCCACGAACGCGTTCAACAACCTCCTAAACTCATCTCCACCAAAGGCTGTTCCCGGATCCACAGACGATGAACCCCTTTCCAGCATCCACAAATTCGCACCCTCCATTTCAGGCTTGGGATGGATCTGTTCTGAATCCCCGCCAAGAAGTTCAGATAGTCCTTCTCTTCCTTTCCCCTCTGAGGCAGATGACAAATCCGCGTCGATAAACAACGTCTTAAGCCCCGTTGAGGATAAGTAATAGGCGAATGCTCTTGCCAAAACTCCTTGGCTGGCGGAAGCTGAATCGGACGTCACCCCAATGATCCTCTTAGAGTTCTCGGTGGCCTCCACCACAGCCCTCAGCGCGTGCAGTATGGCGCGATACTTCTCAGGTACCGTCCATCTACCGGTTCTTTCATCCCAAACAACTTCCCCTTCACCAAGGTACCGAATCCCTATTCTTTCAAGCGTCGAAGGCAAAATGACCTTCTTACTCAAAGCCGTAGCGCTAATTACCCAAAGCACCCCAAGGAAGATTCCAAAAACCAATCCGCCGAAAAGATTCACGAATACGTCAGGGCTTTCCCGCCTCCACGCTTCAGAAGGAGTATCCAGAATCTCCGCGTCGCTAACTATACTTCCGAGCACAATCTCCGCTTCCGCCTCCCTGTTCTTCAACAACGCAAGCGCCTCCTGATTAACGTTCACGTCAAGCATCAATTGGGCAAGCTTGGACTCCAGTTTAGGAAAGGACAAGATTCTCTTTTCAAGTGCGGCGATTTTGCCACCGATGTCAGCGAGCCTCTTGGTCGTTCTGGAGTAATCCGCGCTTAGAACTGAAATCACTTGCCCTCTCAAGGCATCTATTTGCTCATCTATTGCCCTCACGTCCGGATGCTCCGGCTTCTTGATAAAAAGCTGAGCCTCTCTCTCCTGAATCAGCTCAGAGAACCTCCGAAGTATATCCGAGCGTTGGACCTCCTCGGTTGCGGGAAACTGCAGAAGAGTGCCCAATGATGCATCTTCACCTCCTTTCAAACTTTGCAGTGCCCGTGAAAGCTGTCGTGCGTACAGGTCCACGGAATCACGAACGCCACCGAGCTCCGTCAACCGTTCTACGAGCGCCTCCGCCTCAACCGAAAGGTTGAACACGCCCTCCTTCTGCTGAAACTCGTTCAGAGCAGTTTGAGCACCTATGAACTTCTCTTCCAAAGATCGCGCTTCGTTCCTAATGTAGTTGAGCGCAACCCGTGTATCCCTTGCCTTTATCTCCTTGTTAAGCGCCTCGTATCCGGCGAGATAAGACGTAAGGAATTCCTCCGCCTGAACAGGGTTGGAGTGCTCAAACGCTACGACTATATGGTTAGAATCAAGAGAGGAGCGAGATACTCTCACCATACGCGCCACGTCGTCCACTGCCCGTTCACGACTATAAATTCGAACAGTGAATCTATCGCCTGGCTTTATCGCCTGGCTACCCTGCAGAAATAACCTAGTTTCACCAACGGTTAGCCATTGGTTAAATTTTCCCCTGACCGGTTCGGTAAGTCCTCTACCCACGAGTTCAAATTCACCCCCTTCGAGAACCCTAAGTCTGTATTTGCGCCTCTCCTTATAGTCCAGTGGTTCAACCTGCGCCTGAATAACCCTTATTCTCAAGTATCTATCGCGGCGGGAAAGCTTAATATCTTGCTCAACCTTGCTAAAACGGGATGAGAACCACCTGGCGGTTCTTGCCGGGATGGACTTTAATCCGCTAACCACGGATGATGGAAATAGGGGGTCATCGACCCTTACCTGAAGCGCTTTCGTGTCCACTAGCCTCTCCGCGAGTGCGCGACTCTTCAAGAATTCCACCTGATTTGCCACCTCACTCAGCCCGAATATCCTTTGAAGGGCAGGAACACCTCCGCGAATCATTTTAGCCTCCTCTAAGCGCTCTTGCTGAACAATTAACCTAGCGGTTGACCTGTACTTAGGAGGCTGGAGAAAAGTAACCAAAGCCACAAGAATGAAGAACGATCCCGCTATACCTAAAATGGTGCGCCGTTTCAGTCTTAGGCAGTATGCGAAGTCCTGCAAGCTCCACCCAAAACCCTGATAACCGTCTCCTAGAGATTGACCGCCCGACCCCAGTGAACTGCGGGAGTCAGAGCTTTTCGATGATGAGCGTGGCCCCTGTTCCATTTTTCTTGAAATCCAAATATGCTTCCCTCAGTAGTCATTCCGCCCTGCCCCTAACAATGTTATAAGTCCCTTCCCCGGGAAGGATTGCGCCTGATTATAGCAGATAAAATCTCGGCATTAAGGGGGAACGCGTAGGACTTTCCCTGCGTAGTCTTACAGAGGAATCTACGCACCCTCCATTGCCGAAAGCTTTTTTCCAGCTTCCCTGACGAAGCTTATTGCCTCCTCCCTGGTCGTTATTTCACCTTCTACCTGAGCTTCCAGAAGAGTTTCCTTGAGTCTACCTATCACGGGACCCGGCGGAAACCCAGTAACGTCCATAATCTCATTCCCGTCAAGGAGCGCGCTAGGCGAGGTAATGCCCTTATCAAAGAAATGATGCCAGAGTATTTCGTTTACGACTTGAGTGTGAGTCGCTTGGAACTTCTCATCCCCTGCTGTACCTCTGGTTGCGCGTGCATCCGCCAGGGCGTGAACCGCACCCATCACCGTCGCGTCCCCCAGCTTATTCTCATAACGGTAAATGAGCTTTGGAGTAAGCTCAACCTCGTTGCAGTAAAAGCCAACGCGAAGGTGCTCCTCTATTAGCAAGAGAATCAAGTCCCTCTCCCGTGTCCCCATTCTGAGACGCTCAAGCGCTGGCTTGGCGAGGTCTCTCCCGACCTTCTGGTGTCCGTGAAAGGTAATCTTCCCATCGGTCTGCTCCTCTCTGGTTAAAGGCTTTCCAACATCGTGGAGAATAAGCGCCAGTTTGGTGAGTGCGAAGCGCGTTCCGGGTGGATTAACGACTTCAGATAGGTGCTCAGCAAGGGGCTGATGTAATTCTTCCTTTATGCCTTCCCATCGGTGAAAAAGTACCTCCAACTCCCTAACGCATTCTAACGAATGTTCGTATACTGGCAAATGGTGGTACTCATTTTGGGTGACTCCCCGCAATCCCGTAAGCTCGGGGAAAACCACTTCAAGTATGCCAAGTTCGTCCATCAGCTTTAACGCCGGAAAACAATTGGGCTGGTTAAGAGTAAATAGCAACTCCTCGCGGATTCGTTCGCCGGGGGAGTGAGTAAGCTCGTCCGCGTGAAGTTGTAATAATGTCTCAGTTATCTCTTCCAGCTTGAATTCAAGCTCCGCCATGAACCGAAAGGCGCGAAGTATCCGCACAGGGTCCTCAATCAACGCCTTCTCGGAAACTGCGGAAATCTCTCCCTTTGCCAAGTCTATTAGCCCACCACTTGGGTCAACTATCACCTCCTCGCGGATCTTCCCTCCGCAGGCGGTTAAAGGAACCGCAAGGGCGTTAATCCCAAAATCCCTTCGCAAAAGGTCTTCCACAATGCTTGATCCGTAAACAGGCGCGAAATCAATCGTTTTGCCGGGGAGCGATAGCCTTTTGGAACAAAAGCGCTCACCAAGACTAAAGGCTGATACGCCCAACCTGCTTGAAGCTCTCTTCACCGCGGATTCAAAATCGCCCGCGATCACCAGATCTATATCGTTTGCCCGCCTGCCTATTAGACAGTCCCTGATAAAACCACCGACTAGATAGGCATTTTCACCCAGAACCCCCGTTAGCTTCTGAATGAATGCATCCTTTGCTAGTTCCTGGGTTAGCCTCTCAAAGTCAAGCGTCACGATGGATAGATTCTAGCAAAGGCTCTAATTACAACGTCGCGGGAAACGTTCTGTGGGGTATTCGAAGATTTGCACCGTTCGTTCTCAACGGGCAGAAACACCCAATAGCTCTCTTCTGGCCGATTCTCAACCCAGGCGCTAAACATGCAACAGAAGGAGTTCTCTGCCCAATCCGCCTATAATGTCGTTTCTAGTTTCCGCCCGCTGAACTGCCAATGAGGTTAGAATAGTTTCTCCTCATACGACCTTTCAATAATCTCCCTATGTGCTCTTGCTTCTCCAACCGGCGGTCCTACGTAGCCAGCATAGATGCCCTCCGCAATCACCTTACGTTCCCCATATATGCGGTAGTACATAAAGTACACGTGCTCCCTCAGAAAGTTAGCCTGGTCAGTTTCCTCCACATTCCGCCAAAGGACGTCGGAGACAGTCTGGTCAGTCAGCAGCACGAAATACCCATTGCCTGGGGAGAATTCCTTATGCCAGGTTTCAAAAGGCTTGCCTGTTATTGGTGAGTAGTACTCATAAAGCCAAAGAGTAAGCCAGTCTTCCCAAGCTTCTCCTCTCAACCTTTTCATAGGGTCAAGCATCATCCGCATATCAACCAAGTCCACGAATATCTCCTCTGGTTTTGATAGTTCCTTCTGACTGTTATCCCGCCAGTATTTCCGCATAAGCGCTGAAAAAACTGTTCCAAGCAGATCACTGGACCACAGTTCCAGCTTGTCCTTTAGGTGGAGCTTGAAGGGGTAATACCTCTGTATAAGCAATTGCTCCTCAAAGGTTAAACGATGGTAAGGCTTTATTCCTCTCGCATGCCTTACTCCGCGAGGAAGCCTAACCTGCTTCATAAAATTTGGGGGGCGTTGGCGTACCTCGTAGAAAGTCGCCATTTCCTTCTTCACCTTTTTCGACCATTCCTCGTCGCTCAGATTTCTTGGCTTTTCACTGAACTTCTCAACGTATTCCTGCTGTGTGTAGCACTTCGCCCATCTCTCCTTGGAAATGGTGAAGGAGTTCATTATCTTGGCGACCTCCGCCAAAACTGAGCTATCGTTCAGCCACTGAGCGTAGGGACTCTTCCTCTGGTACCAGACTCTCTGCTTTGCCAAATGAACCGGCCCAACCTCAACTATGTTTAACTTACTTAAGGCTTGCTCCTCCCTTAGCTCTTCCTCGGTCTTTTTGCACGTGGAAAATAATGCCAGAAGCAGTAAGCTCAATAAACATAGAATTAAATGCCTAAACACACTTATCGCCTTCCGCCAAATTATACACAAACTATCATATCGTACGCCACCCGCCAATTCATAAAGAGTCCATCCGTGACTCTTGGAACGAGACGCTTTTCGCGGGCTTCCACGCTTATGAAGCCATCCCGTAAATCCAGAACGCAGCGGTGGTGAGAATTGCAAACACAATGAACGCGAGCATAAGGTAACCCATAATCCTACCGAACTCAATCTTCGCGATGGAGAGAAGCGGGATTGCCCAAAAGGGCTGGATGAGGTCGGTCGCCATATCTCCCCATGCGTAGGAAAGAACCGTCTTTGAAAGGGGAACGCCGAGGGTCTTCGCCGCCTCAACGAGGTAGGGTGCCTCAATCGCCCACTTGCTTCCGCCCGATGGGACGAAATAATTGACTATCCCGCTGTACCAGTAGACGACTAGGGGAAACGTTTTCGGTGAGCTAATTGTCACGAAGGCGTTGGCAAAGGTTTCCGCAAGTCCACCGCTTTTGATAATGCCATACATTCCCGCATAAAGGGGAAACTGAATAATAACACCGTAAACCTTCTCCCCACCAGCCATCGCCGCCCGAGAAAAGGCTTGCGGGGACGGATAGAGAATCAGCCCTACGAAGAAGAAAACGAAGTTCAGGATGTTCAGGTTAAGGGAGAATCCCGGTTTCGTGAGAAGATAGACAACGACGTAGGTAATTCCCGCGAAACCGAAGAGCAGATTAAACACCGGCGTATTGTCCCAAAAGTCCGCGAAAGTTGACACCCTGCCGAGCCGATATGCGGAAGCGTTCTTCACATCTTCCCCTTTATTCAATTCGTCCCCGTTCAAGCTTAACGTATCCTCCCCTTTACGCGGATGACTAAGGAAAACAACTACTGCCATAACAATGACAACAACCAGAACTAAGATTAGGTTGAAGGGCGAAAAGATTGTCTCCACAACAGGGATGACACCCATCTCGCTTTCCATAAAGTGTCCCGGTGTTGCAACGAGTAGCGGCGCGCTTGCGGAAAGTCCCGCGTGCCACACGGCGCCCATCCCGAAGTATGCGGATGCGACCAATAGCCGGTAATCAACGTTCCTTACCTTCTTGGCAATGAAACCCACAAAGATTGCGGACGCAATTAGCGAAAGCCCCCAGTTGAGAAAGGCAAGCGCCATTGAAACAAGCGCCATCGTGAGGACTGCTGATGGTCCGCTTCTTGGGATTCCCGCAAGCCAACGGAGAAACCTTGAAACCGGCGGAGACACAGCAACGATGTAACCGGTGACAATGATGAGCGCCATCTGCATTGCGAAGGAAAGAAGCTCCCAGAAACCATCGCCCCAATATTTGATAAGGTGAAGCAGGTTCGCCCCTGCCAACCCATCCGGCGCCTTACCCCAGATGAGACCAAAAACGAAGACAATGACTGTCAGAATGAACGCTATAGAGAGAGCGCTTGGAATGTACTTCTCCGTCCACCTTGTGAGTGAAACCGCAATCCTTGAGAGGATCCCCATAGAAAAATTATAGCTGAATCCGCTAGTCCAAGCTCTACGCTCCCTTGACAGCCAAAGAAAATATTGAAATCATGAAGTTAGCTGTAGCAGCATGTAACTAAGATAGGAAGAGTCTATTAACGATGTAATCCGAGAACTATTGCAATGTCAGGGTTGCTATAAATGGGAGGTTGTCAGTTATCCTGACAGGTGGTGCTATTGCTACCTGACGTGTCCAGGGTACGAGCCGGGCCAGGGATACTGCGAGTACTATGGAGCTCTGTCGGATGTTGAAATTGTTTACCACCCTGAGCTGATGCCCGATCCAAATGGCTAGTCATACATCGAAGAGTTCATAACGTGTATCTGCCAGTACTTCAATCAAAACCAGTGCCCGCCGGGCGTTGAATGTCCATATCGGTTATTTCCTCCGCAGGTATTTCGTGACCAAAGGATTCAATGGCCATGCGTCCAATGCTAGCTGAATTCACTTCCAGATTGAAACCTGCAAACTCGTAAAATGAGGACCATAAAGAAGGAATGAGAATTATGTCCGTGAGACGTAAACTAGGATCTGTAACCTTCAGGGTTGCCCGGCTGGCTAAATCCGCTGCTTTCGCCATGCTACTTGTTCTGCTGGGTGGGCAACACGTTAGTCTATCACCACCGGAGCATACCCAAAAGCTAACTAAGGAAACATTAGAAAAACTGAACCAACTGTCAGCGAACACTAAGATTCCGGAGAGCGCGCAAATCCTTCTAAAGAGGCGTTCGAAGATCCCCTTTCAAGGCTCACCGTTTGATGGGCTCTATAATAAGGACTTGCCCAAGCAATGGAAGGGTCTGACTCCTCACGAGCTTATGCTTGCCTGGGGCTGGATTAATCCTGGTGCGGAATCCTATATAACCATGTCTACCGAGGGGAGAAAGAAACTAATGGAGGAGAAGCCCAACCCAGACGACAGGGGATGGTTCTACCCCTCATTTGATCCGGTGAGGAAGATTCAGGAGCTGATCTTGAGATTCTGGACTGATACCGGTTAGCTCCCTGAAACAACGTACGACCTATTAGCCTACGCAAACTATGAGCAGGCAATTCTAAAGGCTGACCCTCAAAACCCAGGTGAGTTTTTGCTCCCTCTGGTGAGCCCGGTTACTCGCAAAGTAATCGAATTCAATGAAGAAGCATTTTCCCCCGGAAATATGTACGTCAAGCAAATACATAAGGATCTGCTCCCAAGGTACGACGTTGGCCGCAAGGTTCGTATGATGGATGGACGGGTGCTTCCCTTATCCCAGGCATACAAGGTTATTTTCTGGTATCGCGTCTACGGGAATACGGGAATTATCAGAACAGGGACATTCGGAATAGATGCTAACGGCGCCTTTTCCTTTAACTAGCTCCCCGAGTCTCAATTCAACCTAACTAGTCTAATATCAAGTATCATTATTGTTAGCCCATCGCAATCCGCGATAGTATCCCCATAGGGGGATTTATAGTATAGGCTGAGACAGTATTGTTCAGGTAGGCATCCCCGAAACCGGGAAATCGTGTTAAAATCTATACGGGGATGTGCCCGAAGAAGGCTTTGTGCAACCCCAAGTGAGGCACAGAATGAGAAGCGGAATCGTTAAACTGGGCGTTACCCTGTTGGGGGTAACGTCTATTTTCGCGGTTTCGCCCATGGCATTCCTCGCTCCTGCCCACGCGAGAATTGTCAATTACAAGCGAATTGAGGGCAAGGAAATGGTTCTGGGCCTCTCGCTGGAGGAGTATCTCAAGGGAGAGCGGGAATACCCGCGGACTCGTTGGGGTTGGAGCGCTGGCTATCAACCTGTGACGCGACAAACCAAACCGGGGCTAGTCACATCTACGTCAACGAGCTTATCATCCCATCAACCTAACCCGTCCTACAGAACGCCATCCCCGCTGAGCGTCCTATTATGGTTGGCAGTCGGCATAATAGGCTCTCTACTGACAACCTTCGTGGTTCTCCCCACACTGGCAGGAACATTTGCCAGTGGGAACGCAGTGAGCGCGCATTCGTTCGCGCTCAGGTTACTGGTAATTCTGGCTGTCGTAGCGGTGGTTCCATTGCTCCTCGTCTTTGGCGGGGCAACTGCAGCTTATATCCTAGTGCTGGTGACAGTTGTTTCAACTCCGTTCTACAGCTTGATTAAGACAGAGGACTCTCCTTCACGCATTGCAGTCGGCTTGGTCAGATAATTGCTACAAGCTCCGCAAGTCCGGGGTAGTTCTTCCTAATCCATTTCTCAACTTCGCCTCTTAGGAAATCCTTCGGCAAACCCCCTATCCTGGAAGCTCCTTGCCCGGTTCCTTCCCCGCTCCTAGTTCCGCATACTGCGTTAGCTTGAAGGCAAAGTCCTGGAAGTGCTTGCCCACGTCGCCGTACTTATTGGCGGCATTCTGAATATGACGTCCGAGCGTATCAAAGTCCTCCTGCGCCTTGCCGAGGCTTTGGGATAGTGCGCCCAACTGCTCGCGAATCTTCTTGGCGTGCTCCGCGACCCGCATCCCTTTTAGCCCATAGGCGAGCGCGACGAGATAGGCGTAAAAGGTAAACGGCGAAACCGGAATGACCTTCTTGGCGAGGGAATATTCAAGAATGCTGTCCCCACCCTCATCCCGCGTCACTGCCTCGTAGTAAACGTTGTCCGCGGGAATGTACATAAGCGCAAAGTCCACGGTCCCAAGCTCCGGCTTAATGTACTTTCCCGCGATTTCGTCAATGCGGGCTTTCACGTCCTTCAAGAACTCTTTGCGCGCCTTCTTGCGCTCAGAATCGTCCTGCGCCTTGGTAATCCGCTCAAAGTCGGGGAGTGGGAACTTAGAGTCAATGGGAACCAGCCCCTCCGGCATTTTCACGATTGCGTCCACCCTATCCGCGCCAAGGGAATACTGCATTTCGTAATGCTCCGGCGGAAGCACGTTGCCGAGGAGCTGTTCCAGTAGCACCTCACCCAAGCCTCCCCGCGCTTTCGGGGCGATTAGAATCTCTTTCAAACCTCCGATGTCCTTGCCGACTTCAAGGATTCTCGCACTCGCCTCACTAAGCTGTCCAAGCTCTTTGCTCACCTGTGCAAAGGTCTTGCCAACGCTTTCAAGATTCCTCGTCAGCTGTTCTCCCACGGACTTGGAGCTTTCTGTAAGCTTCTGGTCAACCGTCTTCCTCAGCTCCTCCACGGTTTGCTTATGCTCCTCCGCCTTCGTTTTCAGCTCCGTCAGTTCAGTCTTCACCCGCGGAAGTTCATCCTTGAGCTGGGTAACCACGGTCATAAGTTCCTGCGGTGCCTGCGTGGACTTACCGATCTTGTCAACTATCGCAATCAAGAGGAAGACGATAACGATAAAGCCAACAACCGCCAATATCCAACCGATTCCTAAACCCATCATAGATAGCCCTCCGATGTCCCGTTGAAACAGAGTATAGCAGGCGTCGGATATAATAGGTAATTGGAAATGGCGGAAATCAAATATGAACCGATATTCCGTGACAACGGCACGATAGGCAGAATTCGCGGGAAATACCCGCGGCGAAGGGAGGTCGCAGTCGGGAAAGTGGTTCTTGGTGGGGATAACCCCGTGGCAATCCAATCAATGACGACCACTGATACCTTTGACGTTGACGCGACTCTTTCAGAGATAAAACGCCTTGAGGATGCGGGATGCGAGCTTGTCCGCGTCAGCGTTCCAGATAAAAGGAGCGCGGACGCCCTGCCTGCAATCAAGAAACAGATGCGTGTCCCGCTAATTGCGGATATTCACTTTCACCCCGAGATGGCGCTCGCGGCGATTGACGCGGGCGTGGACAAGGTTCGCCTGAACCCGGGTAACATAGTCTCCGAGTGGAGGATTGAGCCGGTTGCTAAGGAGCTGGTCAAGCGAAGAATCCCAGTTAGAGTAGGGGTAAACAGCGGGTCAATCGCTTACGACCTGCAACCTCTTTACCGAAAGGACCCCGTTTCCGCCATCGTTCAAAGTGCCCACAGGTACGTGGATCTGCTGGAGAAATATGGCATAAGAGACATTGTCGTATCCCTTAAATCCAGCGAAGTTCCGATAACGGTTGAATGCTACCGCAAGTTCGCCTTGGAAAGCGACCTTCCTCTCCACGTGGGGATAACTGAAGCTGGGCCCGGCATCATAGGTTCTGCCCGTTCTGCCCTTGGGATCGGAATGCTGCTTGCCGAGGGCGTTGGCGACACGATTCGCGCCTCCCTTGCGTCAGATGTCGTAGACGAAATCATCGTTTGCAAAGAAATCCTATCAAGCCTGGGAATTAGAAAGTTTCCGCGCATCGTCGCCTGCCCAACCTGCGCCCGGGTGGAGTTTGACCTCATTAAGATGACCAATGAAATACTCTCCGAGGTGCTTTCTTTGGATACTCCGCTATCCGTTGCGGTTATGGGATGCGCGGTTAACGGTCCTGGCGAGGCTGAAGACGCGGATGTCGGGGTGATGGCGGCGGCTGGGAAGTTCGTGCTTTTCAGAAAAGGAAGAATTACCCGCAAGGACTTAACCCTGGATGAAGTGAGGCCCGCCCTGAGGGAGGAGATTGAAATCGCCAAGAGGGAGCTTAAACCTAGGACGCTTCCTTCGTAGTAAAGGAAGGAAGGATGGAACGAGTCACCACCCTAACCGTGAGCCTTGTAATCCCCGCCTATGATGAGGCGAAAACGCTTGCAAACGTGCTCGCGCCCGCGGTTGAGGCAGGGGTCTTCAAAGAGATAATCTTGGTTGACGACGGCAGTAAGGACGGGACTGGGAAGGTTTTTCAGGATTTTGCAGAAACATTGCGGGCGGGGACGGACCCGGGAGTGGTTCTCCCCCTCTTTCGTCTGGTCAGCCACCCCACTAATCTGGGTAAAGCGTTGGCGATGCGCGATGGACTGGCAGTTTCAAGTTCCGACATCGTTATGTTCCTTGACGCGGATCTTCTAGGTTTAACTCCAAGTCATATTCGGGCGATGCTTGCTCCGCTAATTGAGCGAGGAAAGTATCGCGCATCCCTTGGGGTATTCTCAGGGGGAAGAACAGCTACCACCCTCGCTCAGAAGATCTCCCCCTTCATAAGCGGTCAGCGCGCCTGCTACAAGGACGACTTGAAGGATTTCCGAAAATGGGAGTACGTCGGCTTCGGGATTGAAACCGCGCTGAATCGGTATTTCCAGGAGAAGGGAGTGCTGATCCGGGTAGTGGAACTTGACGGAGTTTCGCAGGTGATGAAGGAGGAAAAACGCGGTTTCGGCAAAGGATTCTCCTCTCGCCTTAAGATGTACTGGGAGATTTTGAGGACCTGGCTCTCCACGAAATTCACGAAGGTTTCCGGGGAATGATATGAAGACTAAACCCTTGCTCGCAGTTTCCCTTTTGGCATTCGCGCTATTCGCACAGGTGCTCATTTCTCCGTCGCCAGTCTTCGCCCTTGACCCGCTCGCGGATTTTTCCATCCTTGTCGAGAACGTTCCCGACGGTCGAATCTTTATCTGGAAGGACAATGAGGCTTTTGAAGTTGGGCACGTTAAGGTTCCCGTCGGAGCGGTCAACGACAACGGCTTTACCGCGAGTATGTGGGGAAAGGACGGGACTGTCTGCGCGACCGCGGTGAACGCGATACATATCAAGGTTCGGAACAACCCAGAAACTGGAAGAGGCGTTATATTTTCTATTCTTCCTAAGGAGTTCTTGGACGTTGACCCAGGAGAATACAAGAGCTACCTATCAAAGAACACCTCACTATTCACGGATATTCCAGCAGGAACAGGCATTTTCGGCGGAGGTTTCGCCCCAGTTGTGGGAAGTTCAGTTGAGATTGCAGAGATTCTTAATCACAGAGTTCAGGAAATTCTTGAGCGTGAGGCTCAGGAAACAGGGTTCTTGCGGAGTCCCGTTGGGATGGCTATTTCGTCTCCAATCCCAATCCAAAAAGATTACAAACCAAAGGAAGGTCAAGTCATTGTAATTCGCGTCCGCCATTATCCCCCGCCTATTTACCTTGAATTTGAGAACAAGTTTGGCGGTCTCATCAAGATTAAGTACGCGGGTAAAGAGCCTCAACCAATCGGGCAGGTCCTGAAGCCAGTTGCTGGTGTAGGACGCTTTGAGGGAACATCCTACGCGCGCGTGGGCAGGATTCGCGCGAACCATCCCGGTGTCATAGACATCAGTACTTCGCCAATCGCCGAAATAGGAGGCTTTCAGATTATCCCCCGTGAGCACGCAATGAGTCCCGAGATGACCTTAGCAAGAACCCTGACGCAATGGATGGTCGTGGGACCACTAAGCGCACTAGACGCCCCCTGGGAAGGCACACCCCCGCTTTTCTCAGGCTATATATTCCCAAGTTATATCCCGCTACTTTCCAATGCTCCAGAGCATGCGGACATCTCCGCGCTAAACCGTCTACTCTCCCGCTTTCACGTGCTGGCGAAAATGCGGGGAAAGGACGAATGGGGACCCCTTCCCACTCTTACCGGTAGGGACGATACCGCCCTGGTGGATTTAGAGGCGATTAGGATTTATTTCCCACTGCCCGTTAGGGAAACCAATAGCCAGTAGAGTGGAATCAGCTCCCCATATAACCCAGGAATAATGTATCACTTCTGATACCCTTTCACGGATGATGTATAGGATGTATAGGAATAAGTCCATTCCTATACGTTATTGGTTTTCACCCCGCCTACTCACCAGTGCGATGAAGGCTCACCTTTGAGTTGAAATCCCGCAGGGAACGCGGGACTAGGGGGTTTTCAGTTTCACCAGACGTGTCCAGCCTCCTCCACCCAGTAGTCGTAGTAATCAACCTTCCCGCCGCGGACAAAGAACGTTAGTTGGTATTTATCGCCATTCTCAGCGATGTAAGTGTAAGCTACGGAACTGAGTCTATCGTTCCGAGTGAGCGTTTCCGGGGCAGGCAAACGAGACGGCTCGCCATAGAGTTTGAGGATACGGCTATAGGAATCTCCGCGCTTCAGCCCGCGAGGCGTCACCCAGACATCCTTCGGCTTAACCAGCTCTTTGGCGACCGCCCGTCTTTCCGGATTCGTCCTCCATCCGACGGTTACCTTGACAAAATAATGGTGGCTTTCCAGCATCACTCTTAATCCATTAGGATTCAGGTAATCAGCACCGTGGTCGTAGGACTTGGCAAAGGTGAAGTTGGGCCCAATCTTCTTTGCGAGGTCCGCCCAGCGTTCGTCATCCGCTTCCCAGTCCGCAGTCGCCCGCACATCCTCAAGGGTGATGCCGACTCCAAAACTCTCGCTCAGGAGCCACGCGCTTTCGGAATAGTTTTCGTGAACTCTAACTCCTCTTGGTTCGCCCGCCTGGACGAATAGAGATACGGAAAAGGCTAGCAAGAGGGTGCCTCCAACGATAAGCAACTTGCATCCTATTCTTTCCATTTCGTCTTTCCTCCTTCAAAGTCCTAATTACATAGATAACATAAGATATTATAACATATAAATGCCGAGGTTACCATTTCTGTTCTTGGGGCGTTCGGAAAAGCTTCACATTTCTCAGCATCAATGGTATAATATTATTGTCTTAAACTGGAGATTTTGAAATGCACGGAGTGATACTAATGGAATGTGATCCGTACGAACTATTTATGTTGAGGAGAAGAACTTACAACAGGCGTTTTCTGAGAAATAAGGGCTGCAACGCGCCTGTTGTTCCGGTTTACTCACGGGAACAAGATACGATGCTGCGCAATCACCAGGTGCCGCTAAGTCGTGGACTTGCTGCGGAATGCCCGTGCTTAGAAGGGTGCCCGTCGCTGCGGTGCGGTGGGCAATCACCAGTCCCTTCGCTAGGAAGTGACTGTTACGGCAATACGTGCCAGCTAGGCTGGTGTCTACGCATAACCTGTGAAAATGACTGCCCGGCTGTTATCTGCGAAATTATTTAGGTACTACATCCGCGACTAATCAGCCAATCGCGCTTGCTGTATGGTTTCTTGTTCATCATATAAGCGAGGATTTGGAGTGGAAATGTCAGCCCTTAAGCGTTCTAGGTACAACATTTACTTCTGGTGGGAAGGAACAGACCGATGGATAATCATGAACACCCTTCACGGAACTGGGGCACTAGTTCCCTGGTTAGCAGTACGCTACCTCCTTGATGAACGTATACCCGGCAGACGTATTAACAAAAAAGCCCAGGAGCATATTGTAGAATTGCGGCGTTTAGGCATGGTATATGACCCGGCTCAAGATGAACTGAGTTACGTTTGAAGCCTCGTTAATAACCAGCTCGCGCTAAGCACGCAGTTGTCATTGACCATCTTACCTACTTCAAGGTGGAACTTTGCTTGTCCGTATTGCTACGAAGGCCCAAAACCGAGACCCCCGGACTCAGAAATGACCCAGAAAGTAGCAGACCTAATTATAGACTTGGTTAGGAAAAACCTCCCACACGTTTCTTCCCTTAGGGTTGTCTGGTACGGTGGCGAGCCTCTATTGGGATTGAAGTGGATTCGCTACCTTTCACCTCAATTTAGAAACTATTGCGGGCGTCTTCGAAGGAAATATGAGGCGAGCATTGTTACGAATGGCTATTTACTTACACCTGATATCTCTCGAGAGCTGACCCGGAAGCACTCGGTCACGAACGTTCAAATCACTATTGATGGCCCGCCCGAGACACACAATAGGCGTCGTTTCCTCCGCACTGCTCCTCGTTCTGGAACCTATGAAACCGTTGTCAACAACGCTGCGAACGCTGCCCACTACTTCGGGACGGTCCTGGTTCGAATAAATGTTGACCCTACTAACGCAGGCTTGCAGTGGTTTAAGCCGGTCGTTGATGACGTAAGAGCAAGAGCAGGCAAGTTTGCACCTAGCATTCAGTTTTATCTTGGCTATACTAGGGTAAGCCCGACCGAGCAAATGCTGTGTCGTCAAATGGCAAAATCCGCCTTTTCCAGGTTACAACGTCAACTGGACTATATTACAGGTCTGGCGCCTCGTCAACTTAGTGTGCGCGAAATATCAAGCCTACTACGTCTTCGGTTACCTAAGTCAGGAATTTGCGGTGCCGCCAATGCTTTAGCCTATGTAATTGGCCCGAAGGGCGACTTATACAAGTGCTGGAACCACGTGCTCAACCCGTCGGAAGCGTTTGGAAGACTTAGTGAACCGATAAACCCCTGCCACCCTAATCTGACGAAGTGGTTGGGGCTCGACTTTTTCGGTAACCAAGAGTGTGTCAACTGTACTTTCTTTCCGCTATGCCTGGGTGGGTGCCCCGACGATTTCTCAGTGAACAAGAACCGAACGCTTAGGCAGCATCAGACGTGCGCGATTGATTCCGCGGAGGAAGAATTCTCTCTCGCAGCATGGATTGCCTTCAAAGAGTACTTTGGCAAGGCTCCAGGCTCGGTTGTTCTAGTGAAACCGAGACTTAGTGACCGTGATGAATTCTCGAGACCCCTCCGTTCGCATTTGCATCGCCCTAGAAGCACAATGGGCGCGCGACGTGCGGTTAAGCCTACCCGCGAACGCTAGTTTTTATCACCATACACTTTCGCGGCTTACGTAAAGTAAAACGCGCTTTCTGACCAGGGTCTCCGCCACTGTGGCGGCTAAACCTTTAGGCCTCCACACCTGGTCAATGAATAGAAAACCCCGGATCGCTTAAGAACAGGCGGCGCGCAAGGGTCCGGATGCTATCGTCCGGTCGGTCGAGTTCCGTGATTCGTGCAAGCTCGTTAGCGAAACTTGCCCCGCTCTCCCCGCCAAACATCTGGAAAATATCAAATATGCTCGGCTTCTTCTCGTATGGGACAACCGGCGCATCCTCCGGAAGTTTCGCAAGCTCCCTTGCCTTCTTTTTCGCGTCTTCAAGCCCGCCAAGCTCATCTACCAGCCCTTTTTCCTTCGCCTGCTCCCCTGTCATTACTATACCGGTCGCCAGCTCCCTAACTTTAGGTATGTCCATCTTTCTTCCCTCAGCTACCGCGTTTATGAACTGAGCGTGAACGTCGTCCAGCATTTCTTGAAGAAGCTTACGCTCGCTTTCGGTCATTTTCCTGTAAAGGCTACCAATATCCTTATATTCACCAGCCTTCAAGGTCTGTGGAGTGACTCCGATCTTCTCAAGGAGTGCCGAAACCTCCAAAGAATCGAAAATCACGCCAATACTTCCGGTCAGCGTCGCGGGATTCGCGTAGATAAAGTCCGCCGCTGAAGAAATGTAATACCCCCCGCTAGCAGCAAGGTCTCCCATACTAACCACAACAGGCTTCTTCTTCCTCACCTCTCTAATCGCCTGAAAGATCTCCTGACTTGCCGCAGCGCTACCACCGGGAGAATTTACCCGCAAAAGTACCGCCTTAACGCCTGATTCTTCTCCTGCCTTTAGTAAACGATCGCTTATCTCAATTGAGGAGGCGGAAACCCCCGAAAGGAACCCGCTCGCTCCATTCGAATCGCCGACGATTGTCCCCTCCACGTAAATTAGCGCGACCCTAGGAGTAGTGCGCCCAAAGCCTGCGCCAAGTCCGCGTCCGTTGTAACCACCAGCAAGGCTAAGTAACCCCGTGATGATTAACCCGGCAAAGAATATTGTGAAGACAATGATGGCTATCAATAGTCTCTTACTCATTGAAGCCCTCCGCAACTGATTGTAATTTTACACCATCAAGACCACCTAAAGACTCAATACAGCGGTTGGCAAACGGATTTAGTCCCATTGCGTAGCTGGTAAAATACGGAGCGATGAGAATAACCTTCGCCCACACACCGGACGCGGATGACGCTTATATGTACTACGCGATAGCATGCGGGCGGATTGAGCTAGGCGACTACACCTTCAAAAGTGTGGTTAAGGATATTCATTCCCTGAACATGGACGCGGGCAGGGGGTTATGGGATGTTACCGCGATTAGCTTCGCGGCGTACCCGGGTGTGGCGGACAAGTATCAACTACTTCCGTGCGGAGCTAGTATAGGTGACGGTTACGGACCAATTCTCGTCTGCCGAGACCGTGATTCCATAGACGATATTAAGTCTAAGAAAATAGCCATACCAGGGAAAACGACAACAGCCTACCTGGTTTTGCTCCACTATGCCAGTGGGGATAGCGGGCTTAACGTTGTGGAGATGAACTTCTCTGATATACCCGGAGCAGTGACCAAAGGAGAGTGCGATGCTGGTCTTCTTATCCACGAAGGTCAGTTAACTTACAAGAAGCTAGGGCTTAAACTGCTTGTAGACCTAGGTAAGTGGTGGAAGGAGCAACATAGCCTTCCCCTGCCACTCGGTGGAAACGTCATACGCAGGGAACTAAGCGAGGACGTCAAGAAAGCTGTGGGGAGGATACTTCGCGAAAGCATTAGGTACGCCCTTAACCATACAAATGAAGCAATTGAATATGCGAAGGAACACGGGCGAGGACTCGATCAAGTTATGCTCCAGAAGTTCGTTCAAATGTACGTGAATGAAAAAACCCTTTCCTTAGACGGTCTTTCAATTGAAGCATTAAAGAGACTGTTTTCAAGATCTATCGGCACAGAACCATTGGCGCAACCTGAAATAAAGATAGATCCTATAAACATTGATTGAAGTTACCATGAAGCCTTACTTCGGTGTAGCGTGCGTCTACTGCAATTAAGAAAGTTAACTATTTAGAATCTAGTAGTAGCAGTTGAATTGTTAATTCTTTTGATAACCCTGGCAAACCGCACAGGGAAGCCACTTGCAGATTCTCGCTTGGTGCGGGGATTATTAGTCTAGTGTTGAATAAAGTGGGTGAAATTTTAGAATTATCAGCTTTCCTGCCCAATGCCATGGACCTTAGAGTTCTTTACCCGCGTTTTCTACCTTTAGTGAGAAAGATATCAAGAGTGTATCAGCGTGAACCGTTTTGAGAGATTCTGTACCAGTCGTTGGAGCTCAGACGCTCCTTTCCTTGAAACGTTCTACTTAGTGTATTAGTACTGCTGTACTGCTCCAATGGGGTGGTCTTATGGGTTTTTTCATAGGTAAAAGGAGGATTAAACCGTCCACTGCTACCGTCAGCTCCCATTACATCAGTGCTATAGCGACCTAGCTCTTAATCTTATCGTTGAGCTTATCCTGCGCATTTCTGAAGCAATTGCGGGTTACCGAGTAGGCAAACTTTTAGCGGATTAGTGAACAGGAATCCATTTTCAACCGTCAACGGGATTACGTCAGCAGAGGTAGGCTTCTCTGCAGATGAGAGCTACGGTAGTCATTAGAGGTTGTATTGGCGTAGGGTTGCCAGTTTTTGCTCGCTGGTGCTAAAATTGAAGCGGACTCCCATTAGGGAGTCTTACCCTATTCAAGCTGGAGGAAGATGAAAAAGGACTTAGGACTACTTGCTGGACTCGTATTTCTATTGGCGTTCCTGGCGCATAACCCCCTGCCTTCTCGCGCGGAGATGGAAGCCCGGGTCAGGGAAGACGGGACTATGCTTAAGAAGATACCAGCGGTCTCCGCCACTACCATTGCTAGTTTGGATTTAGATACCGCAGTATTCGTTATCAAAGAGCGGGATGGTTGGTTTTACGTCTTCGTTCCGTTACTAGATAATCGTGGCTGGGTTTTGGCCAGTGCGGTTGAGAAGACTGGCAGGGAGACAACCGCTGGGGCTTTAATCGTCAAGTACTCAAACGTGGAACCGTCCGACGCGGTCTCCACGAAGCCTACTGACAGTGGAGCGGTGGAAGTAAAGAAGAAAGATAGCGACAGCTCTCCAAGGGAAACTAACGAAGATTCTCAGGAGAAAGAAGGCGGTTCGCAACTTCCATTCCTGAGCCCTGATACAGCAAAGGACTTCTCCCCGGAGAACGCTCCCATTGCTCTTATTTCTGCTAGCGGCGTTAACCTCCGCGCGGAGCCAAGTCTAAGAAGTGAGGTTCTTGCTTCATTAAAGAAGGGCACTAAGGTTTACTTGGTAAGTGTCTCTGGGCCCTGGTACCACGTTAGCGTTCCGAGTATTGAGAAGCGTGGCTTCGTTTTCGGCACTTTCATCTATCAGCTCAAGGAAGTGGAAGTAACCGGTAGTGACGTTAACCTGCGAAAGGAGCCGTCAGGTGAAGCAGAGGTTATTACTCAGCTCTCTCTGGGCGAGCGCTTGGTGATGAAGGGAGAAGTTGAAGACTGGATCTGGGTAGTTTCCGCTGAGAAGGGCTACGAAGGCTGGGTTAGCAAACTCTATGCCAAGGTTAGCGACCCGGAACTCCCCAAATACAAAGTCGTGGGCGACGCGGTCAACTTCCGCGCAACCCCGAATGTTGACGCAGACATTATCACCCAGCTTCCTCTTGGTGAGGAGGTTAGAGTTGTTGGGCGCGAGCCGAAGTGGAGCCTAGTGGAGTACTCCGGCAGGCAGGGCTGGGTTTACAGCGAGTATCTTGTTCCGACGTCGGAGTTCCGGCTTGCTGCTGGTCGTGACATCGGTAGAAAGCTCGCCAAGCGGGGGCTAGACCTTCGTGGCGTTCCCTACCGCTGGGGCGGAAGCTCCGAGAACGGGTTTGACTGCTCCGGTTTTGTTTATTTTTTGCTCCGCGAGCAGTTCGGTTTGAAGAATCTGCCGCGGAGGGCATCCGAGCAGTACTACGAAATGGGCACACCTGTTGACAAAGAAGACCTGCGGGTGGGCGACCTCGTTTTCTTCACGACCTATAAGCCGGGACCTAGCCACGTCGGCGTTTACATCGGTGACGGGAAGTTCGTCCAGGCTAGCAGTGCCGGCGGGAAGGTTATGGTCAGCTCAATGAGCGAGGGCTACTACAAGCGCCGTTTCATCGGCGCTAGGAGAATCACGGAGAAAGACCTGGAAAAATACGGCGGGTAGGGTGTGTGGCACTTTTCTGCTCGGAGCGGTAGGGGGAGCAAGCTTTGCTTACACCACGTCAGCGTTACCGCGCGACAACCTCTTCTTCCTTAGTCGTGGACTGTGGGTCTCCTGAACCGGCGCCCCTTTCTCTTGCACGCCCGATCTCGAAGTCGACGCTTCTCGGATTTGGGAGTTTATCGAATGCCCAACACTTAACGCCTAACGCGCAACGTCTCTGCTTTCCCAGTCCTCCAGCTCCCGGCGCCATTGATTCCTTTCTATTCTATCACAGTATCGCCCGCAAAAAAAGAACATTTCGGACTTGTATTGCATTTCCTGAATACCTGTGGTATAATCGTGCTGAGCGGTGTAGGTTGTGGCGAAAGAACTAGGCCTTTCTGCTGAAGGTGCAGAGCGCAGTGAAACCTGTGTTCAAACGTATTACGCGCACGCTTCGGACATCCCCAACTCCGTAAAGGCGAATCCCGCCTGCGTCCGACCCCTCACTACCACCACGGTTACCCCCTCACCGGGAACTCCCGAGTCTGTAAGTTGTTCGCAGGCTGAATCCTCTACGAGCAAATCATCAGCCCAAAGCGAATCCCAATCCCCGTCCCCCGGTCCCGCGCCGAAATACCGGGACAAGTACGAGGAACTTCTCGCCCAGGCGCGGGAAATAATGAAAGACCCGGAGTTTATGGAGGAGGTTACGGCGCTGGCGAGGCTGAAGGCTGAACTGGCGAGAGAAGCGAGTAAACTTGTCAGCGCTCACCCTGAATTAATCCTTGTACTCAAGAAATTGCTTTTACGATGAAATTGATGACCCTTAAAATTGCATTGCTAATCCTATTAATTGGGTGCTTTGTAGTGCAGTATTCCACACAACTAGTCCGAGCTGCATCTTACTCAAACGATTTGCCCATTAGTTACACAACACTGCGCACGGTATTCTACGACACGAAGTTTCTTGGACCTGAATTCTACAAACCGATAAGAGAAATGTGTGAGGAAGCTTATTATGTTCCGCTTCCAGTACTTGAGACGGAGGAAGCTTTTGGTCAGTTTCTTTCAACAGCACAAGGCGAGTATTTCCTCAGAGAAAAGATGAAGCGGGGAGAGGTGAGTAGGATGTACTTTGCCGTGGCAGTCTATAGGCTTTTCGCAAAGCAAGAAGTTGTGCGGCAGTTGAAACTGCATCCCACATTGTTAAAACGATTCAGGTTAGAGATAGCACCTTTTAGAAGAGACTTTGAGAGGTTTGTCCCACGCGAAGAAACCCAGTCTGCGTTCGCACTATGGGGTATTGAATATGAATCGAAAGAGTTTTAATTGGGAGAACACCAATGAACTTGAGACAAGAACTTGGTGATTTACTTGCAGACCTCTTGATCACTTTCATGGAAACGGGCCACGGCCCGAGGTTTCTTTCAGCGTCACCTGAAGGAGGTGACCCTTCCGCGGTAACGTGCGATGGAATCCACGAGCAACACTGCACTATAAGAAACTTTGAGTGTCCAAACGAACAGGATGAAAGTAGTTTTACTTGCGCCTCTGCACCAGGACAGCAGAATTTCACCTGTGCTAGCGACGAGATATTTGACTGTAACGCGGAGACCTTTGAATGTTCTGGGAATTTTCACTGCAATTATGCCGGGAATTTCAATTGTGATTCAGACGTTTTCACTTGCAACTCCGTTCAGATCGACGGAGGTGCTAAGTTCGAATGCAAGCATGGAGAGGGTACAGACTTTGATTGCACAAATACCACTGGCCACCTCTATGACTTCAACTGTGATAGGGAAGGCCAACTTGGCCAACTTGGGTTCGGTTGCCCCTCAACTGACGAACAGTTTGAGTGTGATGGACTGCACGTGTTTAGGTGCTGGAGCAGGTTTTCGTGCCCAGAATCTCATACTTGTAGACCACCTAGGACGTCTTGTCCGCCTGAAGAAGGTCAGTGGGGACCTCCGCCTGGCGAAGATGACGATGGCAGCGCAGGCGATTTTGACTGTTTTAACTTCCAGTGCGATGGCGACACTCAACATCCTGAACAGAAGTTCGATTGCCAGGCGGGCTCGCAGTTCAAATGTTTGGATGGAGAGACAGAGTTTGATTGCGGTGCGAACTCAAACTTTGAATGCGGACAAGAGGGCGAGGAATTCGTTTGTCACGATTACACCTGCGCGAACAATTTCAGATGTGAAGCGAACTTCACATGCGGTTCAGAGGGAGAACCTTACGCTTGCGGGATCTTCACGTGCCTGGCGGTCGCTGAATGGATGCCCGGGCAAACCTCCTTTGACTGCGGTGGCGGTGAAGACAGCTTTAGATGCAACAGCGAAAGTTCGTTCTCCTGCACGAACTTCGCCTGCAGTCAAACCTATAGCCCATAACCCTTGGCGTTGGTTTTTGGCGGGTTCACAATGAGTAAAGAAAACGGCATTGGGCTAACATACGCGGTTTCGCGGCACTTTAACTCAAAGCTCTTCCCGCCACTTGGGCACTGCGACCTCATCGTCACGGAGGACTGCAACTGCCGCTTCGTGAGGATAACGAAGAAAGTCAGGGAATTCCTCTTGAGCCAAAACGGTAGCGGGGAAGAACCTCCGGAAGCGGAAGGCGCGGTTCTCTTAACCCCGCTTTCTAACCCCATTCCTACCGCCAGAAGCCCACGGGCATGAGGCGAGTGATGAGCCACACCGGCGCCAGGAGAATCACGGAGAAGGACCTGGAGAGGTGCGGTGGCGTCTAGGGAGCTTTTGCTTTGGAGAACGGTGAGCCCAATTTCACTGATTCTTTCTATCCGAGGAGCTCTTCCACCAGCTCCCGGGTGTCCCTCAAGTATTTTTCTAGGGTTATCTGCTCCGGCTTTCCTCCCTCCTCCCAGGCGGAGAAAACCTCTTGAAATAGGCGTTTGCGTTTCTCCAGGACACGAACAAGGTTCTCCTCCACCGTTCCACTCATAAGGAGGTTGATGACGTTCACGGTTCCTGCCTGCCCGAGCCTGTGAGCTCGGGATACTCTTTGGTCCAGTTTGGCGGGATTCCAAGGCAGGTCAAAATTGATGACCAGGCTTGCAGCTTGGAGGTTTAGCCCGACCCCACCTGCATCGGTTGATAGAAAGATGCTGTACTTTCCCGCCTGAAAGTCTCGCACGAGAATTTCGCGGGCTCTCGTATCAACTCCGCCGTGCAGATAGACGAACGCGAGCTTCTCTTGCTCCAATGTTTCTGCGACAAGCTCTGCCATTCGGGTCCATTGGGTGAAGACTATCGCCTGTGCCCGCCTATGTACTACCTGCTCCCGTAGGAGGACTACAAGCTCACGTTCCTTCGGAGATTGCTTCATATCAGGAAAATGGATGCGTGGGCTGTCGCAGATCTCCCTTAGGCGCATTAGCTCAACCATCACGTTCTTCAACGTTAATTCGCCCCATTGCTCCCGTGTTAGGACATTTCTTATTCCTAACCTTATCTCACCGTAGATCTTTCTTTGCTTGTCATCCATTTCTAGCCAGATTGGTGTTTCAACCACGGGCGGTAGCTCGGAGAGGGTGTCCTCCTTGGTGCGACGTAACGTGATTGCTGATATTTTCTTCTGAACTTCGTAAACGTTCTTGTAACCGCGGATTTTACCGAAGGCATCAAACTCGCAGTAACGTTCCCGAAACCTCAGTGGGTTTACTGGCAGGATACCAGGCATTATGAAGTTTATGATGTTGTAGAGTTCATAAAGTTCTGTTTCCAGGGGGGTTCCCGATAGGGCAAAGACGTATTTGTTGGGAAGGCTCTTTATGGCGGAATAAGTTTGCGTTCGGAAGTTTTTTATTCTTTGTGCCTCGTCGAGGACTAGTAAATCCCAGTCAATTTCTTTAAGGTGCTTCGTATCACGGTATGTAAGCTCGTAATTGATTACTGTAAAGAACGGGGCATCGCTACGCCTGAGCGTTTCATAGATGTATTCCCTTTCTTTAGCCTCACCGGTGACGACTTTCACGCTTTCGTAGGTAAAGCGTCGGATCTCTCGTTCCCACTGCAATTTCAGGGAAGCGGGACAGACGACGAGTACCCTTCTGATGCCCTCGTAGCGCTTCAACGCGACACCTGCGGTGATAGCCTGGATCGTCTTTCCAAGCCCCATGTCGTCCGCGAGGAGAGCCCGCTTGTTCATTAGAAAAAACGCTACTCCCTTCTGCTGAAAGCGATAGAGTTTCGCTCTTATCGGGACGCCTAACACGCCTTTCTTGAAGGCATCCTCCAGGTCGCTCGCCTGCGTGTCTTTATTAGTAACGATTAGCCTTTCCACAGAGTCCGCATAGGTGCGTAACTTCTTGGCTTCGGTTGTCACGTGTACTCTAGCGTTTGCTTCGGTTGCCAGCCTTTCAAACTCATCAAGGGTGAGCGGGTCTCTTAAGAGGTGAAGCGTGTCAACAAATTCTTGGACAACCCTCCTCAGCTCGCCTGAAAGCATGGCGGGAATGTGCCGAACCGCGATCTGACGGAAGAATGCGGAACTTTCCTCCAAGGAGAGTCGATTCTTCATATACGGGGGGAACAACCTCTTAAAACTCTCATCGTATTCAATCAATCCATCCTCAAGCTTGACCAGTTCTTCTAACTTGAAGGCTTGGAGTGGATTTTGTAGTTGTTGGGATTCATCAGTAAGGGTGGATAGAACCTTCTTAATAGCGCGTGAAACTTCGTCGCCCTTTTGTTGCGCGATGACAATAAGACCGCTTCCTGCTTTCTTCTGGCCAGCGAAGTGAAGCTTCGCGCGAAGAACAACAGTTCTCCTTCTAATCTCATTTTTGTAGAACTTCTCCGCGGAATCAGAGATTTCCAGAGGCAAGTTCACTCGTTCCGCATCCTTCAAGAATTTGGGGAGTAGCCTCGTATCGTAGAGGGCGCCCCATTTACTGAAGTAGCGCTCCACCACGAACTTTTGTGGACGGTTCAGGTGACGCAGGCTCCCAACAAGGCGCAGGCTCCTGCCCTTTCTTGGGTCAACCGCGATGGCAAGGTTGCCGCTTTTTTTGAAGAATGGCATTCCGTGATGGCTCTCGTCCTCAGTCCTTTTCCAAGTCTTCAAGGTGGGCGCGTTCGTTAATGGAAAGGTAGCGTAGGTTTCCGTCCGCCGCCTCAATCACAGAAAAGGCACCGTTATCAGTTCTGATCGGCTGTGTGCCAATCGGTTCTAATCCAAAAAGCACAAGAAGGAAGAAATAAAGAGCCCCTGCGTGGGACACCGCGACAACGGTGTTGTCAGGGTGCTTCTCCTCCATCTGGCGACAGAAATTTAGCATTCTATGTCTAACACGTAATCTAGGCTCACCGCCAGGAGGGCAGAACCACCAGCCGTCCCTATCTCTCTTATTTGCGGTTTCGGGGTCCTCCTTCTTAATATCCTCCCAGCTTCTCCCTTCCCACCTGCCTAGGCTTTGCTCGCGGAGAAGGGATGAAACTTCCGCGGGGATACCAAGGGTGCCCGAAACGATTTGCGCCGTTTCCTTGGCACGGACCGCGGGCGATGTGTAAATCTTAACGGGATGATAGCAGGCGATAGCTAGTGCAGACCTTCTAGCTTGTTCCTTTCCAAGTTCAGATAGAGGGCAGGGAGAATCTCCTTGCATTAGACCTTGACGGTTCATTTGGGTTTCGCCGTGCCGAAGGAATATTATCCGCGTCGCCATCTATACTTTGCTCAATTTGAAAGATGTTCAATGTTTATATATTCAATAATGCGCTTCACAAAGTCGCCAACTATCGGTATTGCCTCCGCGCGCGTTAATAGGTACGCAAACAGCCCTACAATTACGGTGGAGCCTATGACCAAGCCAAACCCTATAGCCATACCTCTACCAAGACTCGGGAATATTCGTAGTGCACGCACGTAAAGATCAATCCCTTGGGCAAGCCTTTCCTGGGATTCTATAAGCGCCTCAATCCTGCGGGAAAGCCTATCCAAGTACTTGGTTTCTTCTGTAACCAGAGCCCTTAACTCTTCCACGTTTCCCGGAGTATTAGCGAACTTACCTGTCGGAATGGCAGAACCTTCCGCGTCCAAGTCTTCTTGAGGTTGTTTCTTATCGCTTCCACCTGGGGGCTTTTTAGCCACGTCCATTGGAACGTATTTTAGCAGGGTCACAACCTGACTTCGCTCGATTCAATTCCTTTGGCTAATCTGGGAAAATCTTTCCGGGATTGAGTATGCGGTCAGGGTCAAAAACCTCTTTTATCCCCTTTTGAAGGCGTATCTCCGTTGAGGACAGCTGAAGTGGTAGGAAATTCCTCTTCTGAATGCCTATGCCATGTTCAGCGGCGATGCTTCCGCCCATATCAACAACTGTGCGGAATAGCTCAGGAAGCATTTCTTTCACTGCGGGGATTCGCGGGTCGCTCTTGCCATCCATCAAGAAGCTAACGTGTAAGTTCCCATGCCCTAGATGACCGTAGATAACTGGTTGAGGAACCGGGTCCTTTATCAATGCACGGAGCCTCTCCACGAAGTCCGCAACGTTTGCCCTTGGTACTGCTACGTCTTGTTCAAGCCTATAAGAAGCGACTTGAAACAGGGTGGGCGCCATACTTTTCCTAACGTCCCAGAGCGTTTCGCGTTCGGATGATTCCCCCGCCTCCCGCCAATCAAGGAGACTAAACCTCTCGCAGACCCCCTTCATTGCTTTGATTTCAGCTTTCGTTGTTACTTCCTCACACCCATCGCTCTCAAGCAAGAGTGCGGATTTACATTCAGGGAGCAGAAGGGGTAATTCTCTGCCTGTCCGGACGCAGTTCAACGCCTCCTCCCCCATGAACTCCAAGGCACGGGGAACAAGCCTAGCCTTGATTATCTCCGCGGAGGCTGAAAGAGCATCCGCTTCTCTCGCGAACTGTGCGAATGCAGTGAGGATGCAACTTGGCTTAGGAATGAGTCGCACTGTAATCTCAAGAATGACTGCGAGGGTTCCCTCGCTCCCGACAATGAGCCGAACTAAATCGTAGCCGGCGACGTTCATCGTCGTAGAAGCGCCGGTGGTAAAAACCTCACCCGTTGGAATGACGCATTTGAGTGCGAGGATGTAATTCGTCGTGATACCGTACTTCACTACGCGCATACCGCCCGCGTTTTCAGCTACATTTCCACCGACAGTGCAGAAGGAAGAGCTCCCCGGGTCAGGAGCGTAGAAAAGTCCTACCTTTTCAACCTCAGCCTGCAAATCACCCGTGATTACTCCGGGTTCAACGACTGCGGTTAAGTTATCGCGGTTAATGCTAATAATGCGATTGAGCCTAGTAAAGTTGAGAACGATACCGGGTTCCGTTGGCACGAAGCTTCCCACCATCCCGGATGCTGCCCCTCTTGGGAAGATTGGTATTCTGTGTTTTCCGCATAGGGCCACTGTCTTAATCGCCTCCTCCTGAGTTGAAGGCGAAACTACCGCACTTGCCATCCCTTGCTCTTTGGAAGCGTCCACCGAATGCATTACGATGTCCGCTGGGTCTTTGGAAAAAGATGCGGGTGAAATGAAAGCCTTTAACTCGTTAATGAAGGCATCAAACCGTGCGGAGAAGTCATCCGTCATATTCCAGATTCTACTACCTTGTCCGTTTTACTGGAACCGCGTCCTAGAGGGAATGGTTGCGCGGCCCCTCTATGAATGAGAACTTGGTTCTCTATTTGGTATCATATTGAAACGAGCCTACGGTTCGATTCATAAGCCGTGAACGCAAATGCAAACCAGAACGAAGCGCTCCTTCGGGAAAGCTTAATCAGCCATATGGAAACCATCCGCCAGTGTTACGTTCGGCGGGACATAGAGGGATACCTTTCCGGCTTCGCAAAGTACTACCGTTCGTTCCAGCTCAACGATAGTGAGTGGTTGGAGGACATCTGCGGTCTTCGTCAGAAGATGCTTTCGGAGTTTGAAAGGTTTGAACTCCTTTCAATGGAGTTTGAAGTACTTCAGGTCCGATTCGTTGCTGACAGGGGTTACGCCCATTTGAGATACAGAAGTAGGCTTAGACCCAGGAATGAATCCGCGCGGATCCTTCTTGACAGCCGGGAAAACCTTATCGTCGCCAAGCATTTGGGTAGAGAGAAGTGGCTTATTGAAGCGAAAATCACGGTTTCCTCGGAAGTTTCTCACGAGTAGGGCTTGCTGACGTGATGCTGTATTGGCGTTTCCATTGAGGGATTATCGTGCTTCAAGGAGCAAAAGATGCCCAGGAGAATTCTAGCCGGCAATTGGAAAATGAATAAGAACCTTTCCGAGGCAAAGCAGTTCCTTCGGGATTTTTTGGAGCAGACGAGACAACTACGGGTAAGTCACGCCTCCGCACCCGAGATATTTATATTCCCGAGCTTTCCACACCTATTTTCACTCGTAAACGAGGTTGAGGGAACAGGCATTGTTATTGGAGCTCAAGACTGCTACTTTAAGACTTCAGGCGCCTTCACCGGTGAAGTCAGCGTTTCCCAAATAAAGGATGCAGGTGCTTCCGCGGTGCTTGTTGGTCACTCGGAGAGAAGGCACGTACTGGGAGAGGATAACAATCTGGTTGCCGAGAAATTCAAGGCGGCGATACAGGGCGGATTAACCGCGTTTCTCTGTGTCGGTGAGACGCGTGAGGAAAGACTAGAGGGGCTTTCTTACTCCGTTGTTGAGGACCAGCTAACCCTACCCTTGTTCAATGCAGTTGGCGTGGACGGCTCCAATCTTGCCATTGCCTACGAACCGGTTTGGGCTATAGGCACTGGGGACAACGCGGAGCCCGTGGATGTTGATGCAATGGCGGATTTCATTCGCTCTTGGCTCGTAGCCCACCTCGGCAGTCCCGGTGCGGAGATTCCCATCCTGTACGGTGGGTCAGTCCGCGTGGGGAATTTGAAGGATTACCTGAAAACAGGGAAGGTTACAGGCGCATTGGTCGGTGGTGCTAGCCTTGACCCTGGCACCTTCGCGGAACTTTACAAAGAAGCGTTGTGAGAGGTTGGTATGACTGGTATTTGCGTAAAGCGCACGCTTACTATCCACTTATCGGTCCTGGTGCTGTTCACTCTGGTAAGTTTTCGTGCTCACGGGGATGCGAGTGGTTACCACGATTTCATTTACTTAAGCGCAGATTCCATCGCTTCCTCAGGCGCAGAATCGACATTACCAGAAAGCCCGAAGGCTTTCATATTCAACCCCGCGGCACTTTCCAAGGGCTTCCTCCCAACTATTTCCCATTCGCATTCCGCTAGGCATTTTCCGAGAGAACTTAAGGAATGGCCTGAAATGGACCAGCTTGATTGCGATATAGAATCGGTAATCGTTCCCCTACTCATCGGCAGGCTCGGCTACGCCTTTTCTTTGAAAGACGAGCTTGGCTATGATTACACGAACCATCCGCCCGGAGCCTTGGGCTTTCCCCGTGAGAAGCTGGAAGGATCGGAGAATCTTATCGCTTATGCGATTGGTGGGTATCCTCTAAGCGTTGGAGCATCGCTAAGGAGGCTTTCCTACAGGTATTTCCCAGATCCCAAGGGTCTCCCGCGACCGCGGTTGGATACGGGACTGTCGGGTGACTGGCGCGCCAGTTGGATTAAAGAGGGAGAATGGCAAGGGCTAGGTGTTCTAGTCGGATTACCTTTTCTTAGGGGAAGCTACTCTAAGTCACGAACTGACCTTCATTGGATAAACCTGCCCTCAGGGCAGAAGGAATCACTGGTCATCAATGAGAGGAGGACGGGGGAGAGATTTTACCCATTTGCCTGGCTCGGTTTAGCCCGTGAAGAACGGAGGACTCTTAATCGGCGTGGAGATGCTGGACTTTCAGTTGCCGCTGCTGAAGGAAATGGCGAGAGCTACTTTAGTTTGAGCCTTCGCCCTATGTCAATTGTTGAGATTTCGATTGGTAAATGGGATGGGAAGAGAACTGTGGGCTTTAGATTCTTTCTGGGTCCTATTACTTTGAATTACTCTGAGATTAAAGACTTTCTAAACCGAATCGTCGCAGGTTCTTCTCGCACTATGCAAGATATTCATTTCTACGGGTTCAGGCTCGGCTTATGGTAGCTTTACGTTTATATCCTTTGGGTTCCAGTTGCGAGTATTCGTCCAGTGACGGACAGGATTTGGTATAATGTATGCAGGTATGCTGAAGGAATTGAAGCGGTGATCAGCTGGAATCTTTCTTCCAGTCGCGATGGGAATAGGTCCTTGCGACTATCGAGTCTCCACGCTATTCTCCTGTCAGCGCCGTTTATCCAATTTGGAGGAAAAGAATGGGAACAATAAAACAACAGGCGGTTCAGCAGATGATGAGGTTAGCAACCTATCACTGGGTGATGTTTATCATATCCCTCATCGCGGTGATTTTGGGATTTACCGTGAGTTACTACTGGTTCATAGTTCTGGTTCTACCGCTCGTGCTTACTCCCGTGGCTCGCGAGACTGGGTTAGTGGGGGATGGTAGCCCTAAGGTTGAGTACATTGCCTACCAGGGAAGCTACGTTGCCTTCTACCTAACCCTTCTTGTTCTCGCTGCGGTTCTAGTCGGGAGGTGGGTCTCCACGCGGGGCAGTCTTGGGGAGCCAGAAGAGAGGATATTTCTGGTTCTCTTCCTCATCCCGCTTCTTTACAAGTTCTTTTCCGCACTGGCTCTTACTTATGGTGCTAGGACAGTGGGTCTTTTCCTTGGCTACATTCTAGGTGCCCTAATGCTTCTCGCCACACTGATTCGCTTCAGGGGAGTCTCACCCGAACTCATCATTGCTATCTTGGCAATTGTTGTATGCATCATTTCAAACTTTGCTGGAAAATTAGGTGGTGCCTTATTAGCACTGGTGGGAACCGCGTACTTCGTGACACTTGTAGATAGGTGGAATGAAATTCCCAACGCTTTTTGGCTCTCCCTACTGCTAGCTTCTCCGCTAATACTCGCCGGACTTCTCGTATTCTTCCACAGGCGCATTGAAGTTGAGTAGGTAATGCAGCGATTTCTAGATTAACCACCGCTAGGGCAATAAATGGAAGCTTACCCAGCTTCTTTCCTATCTTCGCCGGACGGTCAACTCAGGGCTAAATGCGTTTTCTGAAGGGCTTTCCCGCGGAGAAGACCTAGGCGGATTTCTGGGTGAAGTTAACCCTTATGCGTGAAATCTCCTCCTGCTTCCGTGAACTCTCGCAGCGAATTGAATGGGATCTCCTGCTTGAAAGAAAGATTTTCCTACTACCACAATATCAACGCCCAGGGACTCCATCGTCATTATGTTTGACTCGTTTATTCCCCCGTCAACCTGAATGGTGAATAGGAGGTCGTGCTCCTCTCTATACGCTCTCAACTTCTCCACTTTGTGGAGTGTTGTGGGTATAAGCTCCTGACCGTAAAACCCCGGATCAACCGTCATCAGGAGGACATTATCCACAAGAGGCAGAAGCTCTTCAATACTAGTCAGTGGGGTGGCGGGGTTCAGAGAAACGCTAGCGAGCACTCCAGCTTCCTGGAGCTCGCTTACTAACCGAGGGCCGAAGGGGCAAACCTCTATGTGGAAGGTCAGCATCTGAACCCCGATGTCAATTAGTTCGGCCACGTAGTCCTGGGGTCTTTCAACCATTAAATGGACGTCAAAGGGAATTTCAGTCATTCTTCTTACCAGTTGAATGAAGTGTGGACCAAAGGTGAGATTGGGAACGAAGTGACCATCCATTACGTCAAAATGAATGTACTCGCACTTAGATGATTCAATCAGCTTCACCACTTGAGGCATATCCGCGAAGTTGGAGGCGAGAATGCTCGGAGCGAGTTTCAAGCTTCATCCTCCCGAATCAAGCGACCATCAAGAAGTATTCTTACCTTGGTGGTTCCTGCAGTAGTTATTGTTTGCTCAATTCGCTCGCCCGGTGTTACTTCCTCGTTGAAGATTTGGCTCCTACCGTGCGCGTCCACTACTTCAATGGTTAGCTTTCCCGCGGGCAGAGTAGGCGGCAGGCGGAAGTCTACCAGAAAGGTTCTGCCAAGCGTTTGCCCTGCTTCCTGCCCTATCCCCACCTCAAGGGTAACTTTCGCGCCTACTTCAACAGACTCGCCTGCGGAAGGTACCTGGGATATCACAGTTCCGGGTTCGTCGGAAAAGCTTGGCACGTACTTTACTTTGCTGAGGAGGAGGTTTGTCCTAAAAAGCTCCTTCTCAGCCTGAGAAAGGGGTAACCCTACCACCTTAGGCATCGTTGATGCTTCTGATACCTCAGTCTCAGCTACGACCAGGTCCACCCTAACGGGACTCGGGAAAGTCCTAAGAGCCTCTGGTGTTTGCGAAACCACTTCGCCACGCCTTTTGTCTTTCACATAGACTTTTCTGACCTCTCCGACGCTTAGCCGAGCCTTAAATATCTCTTCCTGCGCCTTTTCCAGGTTTAGTCCGACGACCTTCGGGACAATGAGGCTAGGTTTCCCTAGGCTCTTTACTACTTGCACTATCCTGCCTTCCTTCACCTTGGAATCGGCAGGAGGCATTTGCCATATCACCCTTCCCGCACCTACCTCCTCGGAATACGCGCTATCCTTCACTCGGAAGCCTAGATTCATCCCTGTTAGGATGGCGGATGCCTCTTCAATCTTTAATCCGTATATGTTAGGAACGGAAACTTCTTTTGATTCTATAGAGTAGAAGAGCCTAGCGAGTACCTGGGCGAGGTAAATCAGCCCTGCTAGAGCGATAACGGTCATAACTAGAATCAGGATTCCTAGGTACGGTACCGCCTGACCCTTTCGCCTGCCCAAATGACGATGCTTATTGCTCCCCATGTTTAGCAAGGAGAATTATACCTAAACGGTCAAATGTGGCAAAATGAACGAAGTTGGATTATACTTTCTGCTAAAGCCATGAGAGGCGTTGTAGCACGAATATTTTCAACCCTTCTGGGGGGTCTTATTGGCTTTCTAGCCAGTTCCCTCATTTATTCCAGCTATTCTCAGCTTTTTGCGACTTGGGAGGTCGCGTTGAGGGAAGCCGCTGGGACCATTCCCCCACAATTCCAGGAGGCGGTTGAACTTGAAGAGGCGAGGGCACTTCTTTCGCGCTACATCAACATCTTGATGGTTTCAGGGTTCGCCATCGGGTATTTCTTCACGCCGGTAATTGAAATCATACTTGGAAGGCTCACGATCCTCCTTGCCAACGTTGCTAGGCGGACCACTAAGCAAAAGTTTATCGTTACAAGCCAGGGAGTATTTGCAGGAGTTCTACTGTCTATTCTGCTGATCAACGTTCCACTTTTCTATTACTTGACTACCCTG